>JAEIGA010000274.1_pt1 | contig 74004 bp, 60 predicted proteins | sample 9270691 | NCBI WGS metagenome assembly JAEIGA01 (sample SAMN17057246, study PRJNA624740) | gut metagenome | biome: biome; isolation source: fecal sample | host: Bos grunniens | place: China: Xizang | collected 2019 | reverse complement strand
GTTAAGTATATACGCTACTATAATAATGATAGAATCAAACTGAGGCTAAATGGAAAAAGCCCGGTGCAATACCGAGCTTTATTCCAATCTAAGCGAGCCTCTTAATAATGTTAAACCGTCCAACTTTTGGGGGTCACATCAAGGTTTCCCATAAAACAGCGAATCCCTGTTGGAGCCTATCTCCAACAAGGATTTGCCATTCATTGAGATTACTTTGAATCAGCCTTTTTATTTAATGGTATGCTTAAAGATGCTTTATCAGCTTAATCAAGTTTGAGCCTCTTGCAGCACTCCCAAAGTACAACTCCGGCAGAGACTGAAATGTTGAGTGAATGTTTTGTGCCGAATTGTGGTATCTCCAGTACTGCATCACTTGCGCTTACTACCTCCTGCTGTACTCCCTTTACCTCATTGCCGAAGATGAGGGCATATTTTCTGTCGGGAAGAGGATTGAATTTTTCCAGAGAAATGGAGTCTTCGGCCTGTTCAATGCTTATAATTGTATAACCCTCTTCTTTAAGTTTCCCGACAGCCTCCATTGTCTCCTTATAATACTCCCACTCTACAGAAAACTCGGCTCCAAGAGCAGATTTGTGTATCTCTGCAGTTGGTGGAGTGGCGCAAATTCCGCACAGAATTATCCTTTCAATAAAAAATGAATCAGCAGTGCGGAATGCGGAACCGATATTGTGCTGGCTCCTCACATTATCCAAAACAACTGTTATGCTGAGTTTTGTGGCCTCCTTGAACTCTTGGGCAGATATACGTCCAAGTTCATCATTCCTTAATTTTCTGTACATTGAAAAAAAAATTATAACTTTACCGAATGTTGATGCAAAAATAAAATTAAAATCATAAATTTGTGAGAAATATTCTTTACACGTAGATAAAATAAAAACAATATGAAACAAGATCTTCAAATTTCTGAACTAATCAAAAAAGAGGAAAACAGACAGCTTCACGGCATTGAGTTGATTGCATCTGAAAACTTTGTGTCTAATCAGGTGTTGGAGGCACTTGGCTCAGTTTGTACAAACAAGTATGCTGAGGGTTATCCTGGAGCAAGATACTATGGCGGTTGCGAAGTGGTAGACCAGATTGAGCAATTGGCAATTGACCGCCTTTGCCAGCTTTTTGAGGCAGAGTATGCAAATGTGCAACCTCACTCTGGAGCTCAGGCAAACATGGCAGTAATGATGGCTTGTATTAAACCGGGTGACACTTTCATGGGTCTTGACCTTGCACATGGCGGACACCTTACTCATGGTTCTCCTGTAAATATGTCCGGAATCCTCTATAATGCCGTTGCATATCACTTGAATGAGGATGGTATTATTGATTATGATGACATGGAGAAACAGGCACTTGAACACAAGCCTAAATTGATCATTGGCGGTGCCTCTGCATACTCAAGAGAGTGGGATTGGGCCAGAATGCGTGAAATTGCAGATAAAGTGGGGGCTATTTTGTGGGTGGATATGGCACATCCTGCAGGTCTTATTGCGGCCGGTCTGTTGAGCAATCCTGTCAAATTTGCCCATATTGTAACATCTACAACCCACAAGACATTGAGAGGTCCTCGTGGCGGTATCATTTTGATGGGTAAGGATTTTGACAATCCATTTGGAATCAAGACTCCTAAGGGAGAAATCAAGAAGATGTCGGCAGTGTTGAATTCAAGCGTTTTCCCTGGTATTCAAGGTGGTCCGCTTGAGCATTGTATTGCAGCCAAGGCTGTCTCTTTCTTTGAGGCTCTTCAACCTGAGTTCAAGGAGTATCAGATACAGGTTAAGAAGAATGCAGCAGCTATGGCAGAGGCATTCATTGCAAAGGGGTACAAAGTTGTTTCGGGCGGTACTGACAACCACGTTATGTTGATTGACTTGAGAACAAAATTCCCTGACCTTACCGGTAAAGTTGCTGAGAAGACACTTGTTCAGGCAGATATTACAGTAAACAAAAATATGGTTCCTTTTGACAGCCGTTCACCATTCCAGACATCAGGTATCCGCGTAGGAAGCCCTGCTGTTACATCAAGAGGTTTGGTTGAGAAGGATATGGTAACAATTGTTGACCTTGTAGACAAGGTTCTAAGCAATATTGATGATCCGAAAGTGTTGGAGGAGGTCAAAGCTTCGGCACGTCAGTTGATGAGCGGACGTCCTTTGAACGCATGGTAGAAAACAGTGCGCCAGAGATAAATTACAATAAAGGGGTGGCTCCAGTTTCAGGCCGCCCTTTTTTATTACACTAAGGTATGGATGGAGCTTTAAAGCTTTTCTATTAAACAGAAAATCCCTGTCAGAATATGCTCTAACAGGGATTTGCTATTCATGGACGACTTTTGCGTCAGCCGTTCTATTGTGTCAGAGGAGACTACTCTGCGCTCTCCTCTTTGCGGTTCTCGTTTCTGTTGGGACGTCTCTCATCCTTGTTGAACTTTCCGCCTCTTCTGTCATTTCCTCCCTTGCGGTCATCTTTTCCCTCAGGTCGTGGTCTGCGCACCGGTTCAACGTAACCTTCAGGTTTCTCCATAAGAGCCTTGCGTGAAAGTCTCATCTTGCCGGTCTTGCCGTCGATTTCAAGAAGTTTAACCTCCACTTCGTCGCCAATCTTAAGGACATCCTCAACCTTCTCGGTCTTCTTCCAGTCAATCTCTGAGATATGCAACAATCCCTCTTTGCCAGGAAGAATTTGAACGAATGCTCCAAACTCAAGAATTGAAACAACTTTTCCCTTGTAGATCTCACCAACCTCAGGAACTGTAACGATACCCTTGATCCAGTTAAGGGCGGCATCCATTCCCTCCTTGTTCTCTCCAAAGATGTCTACAACACCTACAGCCTCGTTGTTTTCATTCTGCTGCTCGGTAATGGTAATTGTTGTACCTGTAGTCTTCTGGATGTTCTGGATAACCTCACCGCCTTTACCGATGATTGCACCAATGAACTCACCTGGAACTGTAATCTGAACGATTCTTGGAGCGTATGGTTTAAGGTCAGGACGTGGAGCATCAATACACTTCATCATCTCGCCCATAATATGCATTCTGCCTTGGCGAGCCTGCTCAAGAGCCTGCTCCAACACCTGGTATGACAAGCCGTCAACTTTAATGTCCATCTGGGTTGCTGTAATACCGTCTTTGGTACCTGTAACCTTGAAGTCCATATCTCCCAAGTGGTCCTCATCACCCAAAATGTCAGACAATACAGCATATCTGCCACTCTTGGAATCAGAGATAAGACCCATTGCAATACCTGAAACAGGTTTCTTTATCTGGATACCGGCATCCATAAGTGCCAATGTGCCGGCACAAACTGTAGCCATTGATGATGAGCCGTTTGACTCAAGAATATCTGATACTACGCGAACTGCATAAGGATTCTCTTCTCCGGTAGGCACCATTGGTTTTAGGGCTCTGAATGCCAAGTTGCCATGGCCGATCTCGCGTCTTCCGACACCTCTTTGTGCCTTTGCCTCTCCTGTTGAGAATGGAGGGAAGTTGTAGTGAAGAACGAAAGGCTCGGTCTTTTGTACCAATACCTCGTCTGTCTCTTTCATGTCAAGTTTGGTACCAAGGGTAACTGTTGTCAAAGACTGGGTCTCACCACGTGTGAAGATTGCAGAGCCGTGAGCACATGGAAGATAGTCAACCTCGCACCAGATAGGGCGGATTTGTGTGGTAGTTCTGCCGTCAAGTCTTACACCTTCATCAAGGATCATATTACGCATAGCCTCTTTCTCAACTGCATGGAAGTAACGTGCAACCAATGCAGCTTTCTCCTCCTGCTCCTCCTCTGGAAGTGTAGCAAGGAACTCCTCCTCAAGTGCTGCAAATGCATCACCTCTTTCATGTTTTGAAGTGCCGCTCTTGGCAATTGCGTAGCATTTGTCGTAGCAATATTTATGGCAAGCCTCTTTTAGCTCTTCGTCATTTTTCTCATGGCAATATGTTCTCTTCTCGGTCTTTCCAACCTCTGCCATAAGCTCCAACTGAGCCTGGCACTGAACCTTGATTGCTTCATGGGCAAATTTGATGGCATCAAGCATAACAGCTTCGCTTACCTCTTTCATCTCTCCCTCAACCATCATGATGTTGTCAATTGTTGCGGCAACCATAATGTCAAGATCTGCCTTCTCAAGCTCAGAGAATGTAGGGTTGATGCAGAACTCACCGTTTATTCTTGCAACTCTAACCTCAGAAATAGGTCCTCCGAAAGGAATGTCGCTCACTGCGATCGCTGCAGATGCGGCCAAACCTGCCAATGCATCAGGCATAATCTCCTTGTCTGCGGAGATGAGGTTTACTGTAACAAAAACTTCTGCATGGAAATCATCTGGGAAAAGCGGTCTCAAAGCACGGTCAATCAAACGTGCAACAAGAATCTCAGCATCTGAGGCTCTGCCCTCTCTCTTCATGAATCCGCCAGGGAATCTTCCGGCTGCAGCAAATTTCTCTTTGTAATCTACCTGCAAAGGCATAAAGTCAACATCCTCTTTTGCATCTTTGGCGCAGGTAACTGCTGCAAGCAACATTGTATTGCCCATCTTTACAACAACAGAACCATCTGCCTGTTTGGCCAATTTGCCGGTTTCAATCTCAATTATTCTTCCATCATTCAGTTGGATGGATTTTTTTACTATGTTCATTATATCTTTAATGTAACTCGCCTCCCCCTACGGGAGTTTTAATTAACTCTAACATCACCGCTGTCTGCCGCGAGCTACCTTTGTTGGCAAACAGGGTATAATTATTTATAATATCTCGCAAAGATACAAAAAGTTACGCGATTGCTTCATTTTATTTGCAATTATTATAAAAAAAGAAGAGGCGGTAACAATTTACCACCTCTTCTCTCTTTCCGTTTGTATTATTTACGAAGGTTAAGTGCCTTCACAATATTTCTGTATCTCTCAATATCCCTTGCTTTAAGGTAATCCAACAAACGACGTCTTTTACCAACAAGTCTCAAAAGTGATCTCTGAGTGTTGTAATCTTTCTTGTTGTTTTTAAGATGCGCTGTCAAATGAGCGATACGGTAGGAAAATAAAGCAACTTGACTCTCTGCTGAGCCGGTGTCTGTATTAGACTTTCCGTATTGACCGAAAATCTCTTGCTTTTTGTCAGGTGATAAATACTCTGCCATTGCTAAGATTATTAAATTATTCTGTCCCAAAATTGGGACTGCAAAGGTAGTCAAAATTTATTATCCTGCAACTTTTACTTGAAATATTTTGAATATTATAAATTTAACTCCCTCCTCGTCAGTTCAGGCGGTACTTGCGGAGCTCTTTTGAATACTCTTTTTCCATTCCGCCGCATGCTTTGTCAAGCAGGTTGTGGAACTCTTTCCCGTGGTTGGGGTAGACAAGGTGGCACAACTCGTGCAGGATTACAAAATCTCTCAATTTGTCGGGAAGGCTTATAAGGTGCATGTTAAGATTGATATTGCCTGCAGTTGAACAGCTTCCCCAGTTGCTTCGGTTATTTTTTATGGCTACCCTTTTGTATGTGAATGGCTTTTCTATACATCTGCCTGCGCTATCCGTTATTATAAATCTCTCATTCATTCTTCCCGACAGCTCCTTTAATCTCTCTGGAAGAGTGCTCCGCGCCCTCTGGCGTATCTGCTCAAGTCCGCCGGTTTCAATGTCGCTGATCGAGATCCTTGATGCCTCCTGTCTGGTGATTCTCTCAAGAGTTGCCATTATTTTAGTCGAGTTCTTTTCTACAAATCCAATGGCTGTGGCAAATGATGTGAAGAGTGGAAGGGTTACACGGACTCTGCTATTGCGTGTTACAGATACACGTATGCACTTGCTGCCTCTCCTTTTAGAGTAGTGAACAATTCCAAGCAGTGGATGCTTTATCTCTTTACCCAGTAATCCCATCTTCGTCGGGCCCTAATTGTTGTGAAGTCTCCTGTTAATAATAAAAAGAGCCCGGCAAAGGCCGGACTCCTCAAGCTGTTGCTATAGCAATCTATTTAGCCAAAGCACTGATTCTCTTGAACAATGCATCAACCTCCGAAAGAAGTTTTGCATTGATCTGTTTGAAGTGCTCTTTTGTACCCTCTTTAGGGTAGTGGTTGATCTGGTCAAAAAGGTTGTCACCAAGAGCAATGGCATCTGTAATGATATTTTTTGCCTCTTCCTGATTCTTCTCTCCGTTAAGGTACATGAATACCCAGCAGTCAGAGATAACTTCGTTAATCAAATAGATAACGTCTTTTTTAATTGTTCTAAGATTTGCCATCTTTATATGGTTTTAAATGGTTCAATATTGATTATAGTTTTTCGATACCGACACCTGGTTTGTCGTTCAATGTAATCTTGCCGTCCACGATTGTCATACCTGAGTAGCAGTCATTCTTGATTAGAAGGTTGCCGTCAAGGTCTGCCCACTCCATCTTAGGAGCAAGCTGTGCGGCTGCCGAGATAGCGCATGAAGTCTCGGTCATACAGCCAATCATAAGTTTCATGTTCAAAGCCTCTGCCAATGAAACCATCTCGCGAGCCTCTCTCATACCGGTACATTTCATAAGTTTGATATTGATACCGGTATATGCACCTTTAAGTTTCTGGATATCCACAAGTCTCTGGCAGGCCTCGTCAGCGTAGATAGGAAGCGGGCTGTTCTCTGTCAACCATGCAGTCTCGTCCAAAAGATATTTTGACATCGGCTGCTCAATCATCTTCACATTGCGCTCATTCAACCAGTGGATCATATCCAAAGCATAGTGTTTGTCTTTCCAGCCCTGGTTTGCGTCAACGCAGATAACTGTATCTGTAACTGAACGGATTGTATTGATCATCATCTTGTCTGTAGCCTCGTCCCTTCCCAACTTTACTTTGATCACTTTGTATGGAGATGCCTCTTTTGTCTTCTCCTTTACAACTTCCTCAGTGTCAAAGCCTACTGTAAATGAGGTGTTAGGACATACTGTAGGGTCAAATCCCCAGATTTTCCACCAAGGCTGTCCCATAAGTTTTCCTACAAGGTCATGCAGTGCAATATCAACTGCAGCCTTTGCCGCTGTGTTGTTGATTGCAATGCTGTCAACATATTTCATGATGTCGTCAATAAGAAAAGGTGAACTGAACTTGCTTAGGTCTACCTTTTTCAAGAACTCTATAACCGAAGCCTGAGTCTCTCCCAAGTATGGAGGCATGGCTGCCTCACCATATCCGGTTACTCCATCATATGTGATTTGGGTAAGTACAATAGGAGTTGTGGTTCTTACAGATGTTGCAATGGCGAAGGCGTGTTTCATCTGTGCATCAAATGGAACAAAAGATAGCTCCATTTTCTTGCTTCCGCCTGATTTCTTTACACCCTTCTGTGCAAAAATTGTTGCAGGGTTGAACAGTGCCGCTGCAGCTGTAAGCATACCCGCTGATTTCAGAAAGTTACGTCTTGTTGTCATTCTGTTTATGTTTTTCGGTTATAAAATTACTTGTATAGTTTTTCAATTGAGTATATCTCCTTACCCATATCCTGGTTGCCGATGATTCTGCACGCTCTGAGAAGTCTCTTTGAGCCACTGTAGTAATTGTCATCAGACGGGATGAGTGAGTTGATCCTTACTTTGCCGGCTGAGTGGATGAAGATACCGTTCTCAATATAAATACCAACGTGGGTAACTCTCTCTTTCTTCTCTGGAGTAGCTTTTGAACCGAAGAAGATAAGGTCTCCCTTTTTGAGGTTTGAAAGGGCCTCAACTGTATATGTGCTGTCATTTACATATTTTGAGATGTCTACATTGTCACCTGTGTGGCACTGCTGCGAAGCATCTCTTGCAAGAACAAGACCATTTAGGAAATATGTTGATTTTGTAAATCCACTGCAGTCAACAGCCTTGATTGATGTGCCACCCCACATATATGGAACACCGATAAACTGTTTTGCTGTGGCGATAATGTTCTCGGCGGTAGGGTTGCGGCTGTCAAGCCATTTTTCGAAGTTTGTAACATCTCTCTGAGGAATGTAGCCTGTTCTTCCGTCGGCAATTGCAACTTTTCTCCAGTAGATGCCTGCGTTGCCCAAATCAATAAGGATATTGCCCCATACAGCATCACTTACCATCTGGCTCTTGTCGCTGTTGTCCTCATAAATGGTAGTATATTTTGTAGTTACAATCACTTTGTCTTTTGCCTTGTATGCATCAAGCTCCTCTTTTGTCATCTCCTGATAGCTGGCATTGGTAACCCATGCAATGTAACCTTCAGGAGTGATGGCGCGTGTCCAGCCATTGTCATTCTTCTCAAGAAGTCTTAGCGGTGTGCCCATCATTACTTGAGTTGCAGACTCCGCACTGTATTTGCCGCCTGTACGGAAGTTGATAACAGACTGGGTTGACACAGCATAGGTCTTCTCTCCGAGTTTTGCACATGGTAACATGAAAAGACTATCCTCAAACTGGATGTTTGCAGCCTTCAATGCATGCGCCAATGAATCTTTTGCCTGCTGCTCGGTTGTTACACCACGCAAAATATATTTATCCCCCTCTTTCTCCAGGTTCACATCAAATGTCTTTGAACGGCCGTCGGGAGCATGTACTGCTTTTACTCCTTTTTTGATATCATTGAACTTCTCAATGGTAGCATCCTGCTGATTGTTGCAGCATCCTGCCAATACAGCTGCTGCCATAGATGTAAGTAGTAGTATTTTTTTCATTTTGGTTGAATTAATGTTTTTTAACCTAATATCTTGCAAAGATAATTATTTGTTGGCAGAGAATCAATAATATTTTGTGGATTTATAGTATCTTTGCAATAAAAAAGATGATATTAGATTCAGTTAAAAGTTTTGAAAAATATAAGACCCTTGTTCCGGGATTTGACAAGGTGTATGAGTTTATCCGTAAAGGCAATCTTCTTGATTTGGAGGAGGGAAAGCATGAGATAGACGGCAAGAATGTATATTGTACAATTTTTAACGGGCCGTTGAAGGGGTATGAGGATGCTCCTCTTGAGATTCATGATTCATATATCGATATTCATGTGGTGCTTGAGGGGGTGGAGACCATTGGCATCAAGGACAGGGCTCTTTGCAATGAGCATGGTCTCAATGTGAAGTATAAGGAGGAGGATGATATTGCATTCCTAAGTGATGATGAACCTGAGAATTTTGTAAGTCTTGGCGCCAATAACCTTGCTATAATTTTTCCGGCAGATGCGCATGCTCCTCTTATTGGAGAGGGAACTGTGAAGAAAGCTGTTTTTAAGGTTATGGTTGAAAGGCCTAAGGAGAGCTTTTTGAATAATTAGACCCACTTTCAGGTATGGAAAAGCGTTATAACGCATTCACAGGTTATTTCAGGGAGAAGTATGGATGCCGGCTTCAGAAAATAGTAATTGATGCCGGCTTTACCTGTCCCAACAGGGATGGCCGTGTGGGTGTGGGCGGATGTACATATTGCAACAATGCGGCTTTCCATCCCAATTACAGTACTCCCGACAAATCTATCCTTCAGCAACTTGAGGAGGGGATGGAGTTTCACAGGGGCCGGTACAGGAATACAACGGATTATCTTGCATATTTCCAGTCCTTTTCAAATACGTATGCTCCGCTTGACCAGCTGAAGAGGCTCTATTCCGAGGCCTTGTCGCATCCTTCGGTCAGGGGAATAGTGGTCGGAACGAGACCCGATTGCATCGATGAGTTTAAGCTTGATTATCTGGCCTCCCTTGCAAAGGAGAAGGTTGTTATTGTGGAGTATGGCATAGAGAGCTGCTATGATCGTACCCTTAAACGTATAAACAGAGGTCATGATTTTGAGACAGCCCGCAGGGCAGTTGAGGCTACTGCGCAGAGGGGACTATTCCAGGGAGCCCATTTCATCTTTGGCCTGCCCGGGGAGAGTATTTCTGATATGATGGGAATGGCTGGGATTATCAATACGATGCCTTTGAATACCTTGAAGTTTCATCAGCTTCAGATAATCAAGGGAACTGCAATGGAGAGGGAGCGTGAAAACTGTCGGGAAGATTTTGTTGAATTTACCCTTGACGGTTATATGGATTTTTTTGTGGACTTCCTTGAATTGCTACGCAAAGACCTTTATATAGAGAGGCTTGCGGGAGAGGTTCCGCCAAGGTTCGTGAATGGCTCGCCATGGGGTCTGATCAGAAATACTGAACTGATAAGATTGTTGGAGAAGAGATTGGAGGAGAGGAATACTTGTCAGGGAAGATTGTATAAAGATTGAAAAAATTAATATTTTTATAATTTGTAAGGCTAATTTCGTGTTCATTTGCGAAATTTTAGTACCTTCGCCTTTTAAAATTACATAGATATGCAACTATTAGCTAACAGAATTATTCAGGAGGGTTTGACATTCGATGATGTTTTGTTGATACCTGCCCGTTCAGAAGTGCTTCCTAGAGAGGTTAATGTAAGTAGTCATTTCTCAAGAGATATTGTTTTGCAGGCGCCTATTGTTTCAGCTGCTATGGATACAGTGACTGAGGCTGAGTTGGCTATTGCAATCGCGCGCTCCGGTGGAATAGGCATTATACATAAAAACATGCCTATCGAGAGACAGATGGAGCATGTGAGACGCGTGAAGAGGGCTGAGAATGGAATGATTTATGATCCTGTTGTCATAAAGAGTGATGCAGTGGTTGCAGATGCTCTCAAACTTATGAGTCAGAACCATATTGGCGGTATCCCTGTAGTGGATGACAACAAGAAGCTCATAGGTATTGTAACAAACAGGGATTTGAGATTTGTTGACAATATGAAGACTCCTATCAGGGAGATCATGACAAAGGAGAATCTTATAACAACCACCAGCGGAACAGATCTTGCTCATGCTACCAATCTTCTTCAGAAACACAGAATTGAGAAATTGCCGGTTGTTGAGCCGGATGGAACTTTGGTGGGTCTCATCACATATAAGGATATAACAAAGATCAAAGATAATCCAATTGCCAGCAAGGATTCAAAAGGCCGACTATTGGCTGCTGCTGCTGTTGGTGTGGGTGCAGATACTATTGAGAAGGTTGAGAAACTTGTCTCTGTTGATACAGATGCTGTTGTGGTTGATACAGCACATGGTCACTCCGTATATGTGTTGAAAGTAATCAAGGAGTTGAAGGCTGCATTCCCTCACCTTCAGGTTATTGCCGGAAATATAGCTACAGGCGAGGCTGCCAAGGCTCTTGCCGAGTGTGGCGTTGATGGTGTTAAGGTCGGTATAGGTCCTGGCTCCATTTGTACTACACGTGTGGTTGCGGGAGTTGGTGTTCCACAGTTGACTGCAATTATGTTGGCGGCAGATGCATTGAAAGGTACAGGTATTCCGGTGATTGCCGATGGCGGTATCCGTTATTCAGGAGATATTGTCAAGGCTCTGGCTGCTGGTGCAAGTACAATTATGGCCGGCTCTTTGTTCGCAGGTGTTGAGGAGTCTCCTGGAGAGACAATCATTCTCAACGGAAGAAAGTTCAAATCTTACAGAGGTATGGGCTCGCTTGAGGCTATGCAGAAAGGCTCAAAAGACAGATATTTCCAGGATATGGAAGAGGATATCAAGAAACTTGTGCCTGAGGGTATTGTAGCTCAGGTGCCTTACAAAGGCACTCTTGCTGAGGTGATATATCAGTTGATCGGTGGATTGAGAGCAGGTATGGGTTACTGCGGAGCTCCTGATATTGAGAAGTTGCGTGAGGCTCAGTTTGTAAGAATTACTAATGCTGGTTTGTTGGAGAACCACCCTCATGATGTTACCATTACACGTGAGGCTCCAAACTACAGCCGATAGTTGCAGATGACAGGAAAGATCCTTTTAATAACCGCATTGCTTTTATCTTGTTCCTGCTCCTTTTTTGAGAATGTTTCAAAGGGTGAGAAGGTAGCGGAGATAGGTAATGCGGTGTTATATAAGAGCGATCTTGACAGGGTAATGCCAAGGGGCGCATCGACTCAGGATAGTGTTGCATTTGTTGAACAATACATTCAATCCTGGGCTCTCAAACAGCTGTTGGCAATGAAAGCCGAAGAACAGTTGCCTAAAAATGAGAAAGATGTGCAGGCACTGCTTGATGAGTACAGGATTCAGCTGCTGGTATTCAGATATGAGAACAAGTATATTGAGGATCGCCTGGATACGCTTGTTGCTGAGTCTGAACGAAGAGATTATTACAATGCCCACAAAGAGTCATTCGTAACGGTGAATGGTGTGGTGAAGGGCTGCTTTGTGAAGATGCATAACAGCTCTCCGTCTCTGCAGATAGTAAGGAAACTGGCATCTGGACGGGATGCGGATGATGTAGAGGAGCTGAAGAGTCTGGCATACAATGCTGCATACAAATTTGACGATTATGGAAATAATTGGGTTGATTTGTCAATTGTGGCACGGGATATGGATATGGACATTTCCCAATTGTGGGGTACTCTTGAAAAGAAGAGAGTGGTTGAACATAAGGAATCGTTGTATTTGAACCTGCTCAAGGTAGTTGAGTTTGTGGCTCCGGGGGAGAGTTCTCCCTATGAATACAATGCAGAAAAAATAGGTGATATAATATTGAGCAGACGCAAACAGGAACTAATATCAACGCTGCATAAAGATATTATGAATGAGGCGTTTGTCGGAAACAGAATAAAAATTGTAAAGAATGAAAATGATTAAGCTTCTTCCGTTGGCAATCATGCTGTTTTTCAGCTGTGCGCTTTCTGCGCAAACCTATAAGGGTGGTTTGATAGACAAAACAGTTGCTTTGGTAGGAAATGATATTATTACAATATCTCAATTGGAGAATGAGGTTCAACTGATGATGGCTCAGGGAATTGTTTCGGACGGAAATATAAGATGTGAAATTCTTGAAAACCTTCTGATTCAAAAACTTTTTCTTACACAAGCCAGACTTGACAGCCTTGTTGTGAATATGGATCAGGTTGAGGCCGATCTTTCCAACAGAGTCAACGAAATGATGATGAGTATAGGTGGGGAGGCTGAAATTGAGAAATATTTCAAAAAGCCTTTGCATAAGTTGAAAAATGATTGGAGAAATGTTCTTATGGAGCAGAGCCTTACTCAGCAGATGCAGCAGAAAGTCATGAGTGATGCGCCTCAAATGACTCCGTCGGAAGTTGAGAAGTTCTACAAGAAGACCGATAAGGACAGCTTGCCGATAATTTCAACACAGTACAAAATCAGTCAGATAGTTCTGTACCCCTCAAAGGAGGCTGCAGCGCTTGCTGTAAAGGAGAAGTTGCTGGAGTTGAGAAACCGTATCATCAAGGGCGAAAAATTCTCTACACTTGCATCGTTGTATTCGCAGGATGGAACTGCTGTTAGGGGAGGTGAGTTGGGTATGGCTCCAAAGAACCTCTATTGGCCGGCATTTACTGATGCTGCAATGGCCTTGAAACCTGGCCAGATCTCCCAAATAGTGGAAACCCCCGACGGATTCCATATTATTCAGATGATAGAGAAGGATGGCGATATGTTCAATGCACGTCACATCCTTATAAGGCCTACATATACCAATGAGGATAAGACAAAGGCTTTCAAGACACTTGACAGTCTTAAACGTCAGATAGAAACCGACAGCATGACATTTTTCATTGCAGCAAGGGCCTATTCTGAGGATCTCAAGTCTGCCGTAAATGGCGGTATTATGGTTGACGAGAATACAGGTTCTACCTATTTTGAGAAAGACCAGCTTAAACCGGCTGACTACTATATGCTTAAGGATCTTGAGCCAGGCCAGATCTCTGAGCCTTTTGAATCATTGGACAATGAGGGACGTTCCGGAAATACAATTTACAAAATTATCAAACTTGAGGAGATTGTACCTTCTCACACAGCCAATCTGAAGCAGGATTTCATGATAATCCAGAATATCGCCGATAACCGTCAGCGGATGGATGCCGTTGATAAGTTTATCAAGGAGAAGCAGTCTACAACACTCATTATTGTTGATGACATGTACCGCAAGTGCAATTTTGATAAAGAGGGTTGGATAAAATAGTATGCGAGGAAGGTTGCCGTTGTTGTTCCTGTTTGTTTTCCAACTCCTTTCTGTAACACTGTTTTCACAGCAGAAGAGAGAGGAGCGGGACTCTCTTGTGCGTCTGATTGAAGCCCGTTCTGCCCAGATTCAGGAGATTGACGGCATTTCATTCCGTAAAGTTGTCGGTAATGCCCGGTTCTTCCATAATAATACATATCTGTTGTGCGATACCGCCTTGTGGAATGTAAACGAAAATGTAATCAAGGCTATAGGCAATGTCCAGGTCATTCAGGAGAATACGTTCCTTGTCAGTGACAAGATTGACTATGTGGTTGACGAAGATATGGCAAAGGTCAGAGGTAATCTGGTTGAGCTATACGATAAGGATGGTAATGTACTGCGGACAAATTTTCTCGATTACAACACTCGCGACAGTATAGGAAACTTCTTCAATGGCGGAGTAATGAAGGGTGCCAGTGGAAACATCATTGAGAGTCGTGAAGGGTGGTACTTTGCATATGACAAGCTCTTTTCATTTGAAGAGAATGTTCAGATGTTCACTGATTCCATATTTGTGAAGGCCGACAAACTTGAATACAGCACAGCAGAAAATAAGGCATATTTCGGCAGGAATACAACGGCGTGGCAGGAGGATAATATGTTGTTTGCCAATGATGGAGAGTATGATAGAGGTGCAAATGTATTCCGTTTCTACAAAGATGGCTACATACTTACAAAAGATCAGGAGTTGTGGGCCGATACCCTTTCCTATTTCAGGAATACCGGAGTGGCTGAACTGGTGAACAATATCCAGATTCTTGACACAAAACAGTCTGCTTATTCATTTGCTGACCATGCGCTATATCAGCCAAATCCATTCTGTATTACCCTTACTGAGAAGCCTGCTGTTGCACTTTATACTGTTGAGAATGGTGTCAGGGATACAATGTTCCTTGCGGCCGATACTCTCAAATATTATCATGTAAGGTATTGTGATGTGGATTCAGCTGCCATTGAGCAGGCAAAGACAAGAATTGAGTTGTCGAACCTTGATCCTTTGACAGAGATTGAGGCAGAGAGTGCAAAGAAGAGGATAGATAATACCACTATAAGTAACTTCATTACGCCAAAGAGAGTGCAAAAGGAGGAGCAACCGCTTCAGAGTGAATTGGATTCATTGCAGATACAGGAGTCGGACAAGCCTTCACTTGTTCAGGATTCATTGCAAGCAGCTCGGGATATGTCAATCTCTTTGCAGGATTCACTGGCCATTGGACGGGATTCTCTCTTCGCAAATTCCGACTCTCTTGCAGTAATGCAGGATTCTCTGTTTGTAGATTCAGATTCCGTAGCAGTCATGTCTGATTCGCTCTCTTTGATGTCAGATCCCCTTACGGCAGTCCGCGATTCTATAGTAGTTGAGCCTAAGGATACAACTGCTGTAACATTTATTGATGCATGGAACAATGTTAAGGTCTACAGGAATGATCTTCAGGCTCTATGTGATTCCCTTGTGTATACAGATCTTGACTCAATGGCAAGGCTGTACATTAATCCAGTAATGTGGAATGAGGTCAAGCATCAGTTTACTTCCGACAGTATGCAGCTGGTTATAAAGGATGGTGCCCTGTCAAAGGCAAATCTTATCTCCAATGCTTTTATTGCATCCCAGGAAGATACTATCCACTACAACCAGATAAAGGGTACTGAGATGGTGGCCTATTTTAGGGATAATGATCTCTACAGATATGATGCGCTTGGTGGTTCCTCAATGATTTTCTATCTGCAGGAAGATGGTGTTATAACTATGATGAACCAAAAAGAGGGCAAGATTATCTCTGCCAGAATTAAGGATAGGGAGATCCAGCGGATAAAATATATTGAATCTTTGAAAAATGACGCTTATCCGGTATATAACCTGCCTGTGGACCAGCAGAGACTCAAAGGTTTCAACTGGAGGGGTGAAGAGCGTCCGAAGAGCCGTTTTGAGTTGGTGGACCGCAAAATAAAGGATTCAAAAAGGGATAAATTTAAAAGAAAGAGATTTCCTAACTATCCATATAGTGCAATCTATTTTCCTGACGAACGTGACGGAATAATGGATTTCAAGCGACTGTCAGATTCGATAAGAACTGCCAGAGAGATGGCCAAGTTGCTTGCAGAGAAGGAACAGGAGAGGGATACTTCGGACATGGGTATTCCTGTATTGGAGGATTCTTTGGATGTGAAACCTATTATAGATTCTCTTGCAACTTCAGAGAAGGTGGAGGTTGAAAAAGAAATGGCTGTCGGGAAAGAACTCTCGCAGGAGGAGAAGGCATTTGATGCAACCAAAGAGACCGCGGTTTCACGCAAAGAGGCCCGTATGAAGAGAAAACTTGAAAAGGAGGAGCAGAAGCGGTTGAAGAGGGAGCAGAAAAAACTTAGGAAAGAGGAAAAAAGATTGAAAAAGGAGCAACGGAAATTGGAGAAAACCAAAAAGAGGATGGAACGTAATGCGAAGAAAAGAGGTGAGAGTGTAGAGTAGGTTTCCTTGCAAACAGTATAAAGTTGGGTATCTGATGACATATCAAGTGTTGCAGATACCCAATTTTATTTTGCGGCGAGAGATATTTTTATTATATTTGAAAATAATTTTGTATCCATCTCTTATACAGAGACGTGATGACAGTTATGGAATACTGAAACGCTAAACAAAAAACTAATTATTTAACTAATCTAAAAATCTATGAAGAAAGCTATTTTGCTTGCGCTATTTGCCCTTTGGTCTGGCATTATGTTCGCGCAAAACACAGTTACCGGTACAGTAACTGCTTCAGATGACGGAAGTCCTATACCGTTCGCAAACGTACAGGTAGAGGGTACTACAAATCTAGTTTTTACCGATGATAACGGTAAATTTTCAATTGAGGTTCCAGCTGATGGCAATCTTATTATCTCATTCATGGGATTCAAGACCCAAAAGGTCGCTGTAAATGGCAAAGCAGTCCTTAACATCGTTCTACAATCAGATTCTGAGATGTTGGAGGAGACTATCGTTGTTGCATACGGTACTGCAAAGAAAGGTACTTATACAGGTGCCGCTTCTGTTTTGAAGGCTGATGCGATTGCTGACGTTCCTACAACTTCATTTGAGAATGCCCTTAACGGTAAGATTGCAGGTTTGCAGATTACACAGTCTTCAGGTCAGGCTGGTTCCGCTTCAAGCATCCGTATCCGTGGTATCGGTTCAATGAATGCCTCAAACGAGCCTTTGTATGTAATCGACGGTATTCCTGTAAACTCCGGTGATACAGGTCAAATGAGTGACTATGTTGCAGGTACTTCAAACAACATCATGAACACTTTGAACCCAAGTGACATTGAGAGTATCACAGTATTGAAAGATGCTGCCGCTTCTTCACTTTACGGTTCACGTGCTGCAAACGGTGTTATCCTTGTAACTACAAAGAGAGGTAAAATGGGTAAACCGACTGTTACTTTCAAGGCATCTGTAGGTATCACTCCTGATTGGGCTTACAACAACTATGAGGTTGCATCTCCACAGGAGCAGGCTCAGATGGAGTATGAGATTTTCTGGGATTATAGAGTTGATGGTAGCGGATATTCTGAGCAACGTGCAAGCGAGTATGCAATCGGTCAGTTGAATACCCGTTTCGGCAAACACGGTTACAAATTTACAGTTGATGATACAAGCCGTTATGCACATATCAATATTGATGTTCTTTCTTCAGACGATCCTGAGGTAAATGCACGTTTGCAAGAGAGAAAAGGCAAATTCTACGATTGGGAGAAAGAGTTGTTCAGAACTGCAGTTTTCCAATCATACGATTTGTCGGTAGCAGGTGGTACAGAGAGCACCAAATATTACTCTTCATTCGCTTATACATCAGATAAAGGTAGAGCAATTACCAACCAGTTCAGCCGTTTGGCAGGTAGGGTAAATGTTGCTCAGAAAGTTGGTAAACATGTGGAATTTGAGACTAATATCAACTTGGCTCGTACAGAGAAAGAGGGTTTCAATGATACACGTAACACCAATACCAACTACTTCATGCAGGTACGTAACTTGTTGTGGCCTTTCTACTGGCCAACTGACTACAAGACAGGTGACTTGTTTACAGACCGTTTCGGTTCGCTTGCAAGAAACCATGTCTACTATCAGGACAAATGGGAGAACTCTTCTGTAAACTTCAAGGTTCAGGCTTCTGAGAAGTTGACTGTTCACATTTTGGATGGTTTGGATCTTACAAGTACTTTCTCTTATGACAATACTGAGGTTAAAGACCATATCTATTATAGTGCAGAGCACTTTAACGGTTCAAGTGTAAATGGTAGTGTTGATGAGATGAGCACAAACTATGAGATTGTAACAAGCTCAACACTATTGAACTTCAACAAGACTTTCAAAGATAAACATACTGTAACTGCATTGGTTGGTTTTGAGGCACAGAACAATAAGACTGTATTCCAGCGTGCGTCAGGTGAGAATATGCCTACAAGTGCTTTGAATACTGTTGCAACAGCAGGTACACTTGATGCTAATGCATACCGTTGGGGAAGTTCAATTGCTTCTGTCATTGCAAAAATGGATTATAACTATGATGGCAGATATTACATTTCAGGATCTTACAGACGTGACGGTTCATCAAAACTTGCTCCTGAGGCAAGATGGGGTGATTTCTGGTCAGTAGCTGCATCTTGGAAAATCAACAATGAGGCTTTCATGCGTGACATTGACTGGATTTCTAACTTGAGAATCAGAGGATCGTACGGTATCAACGGTACATTCCCTTCAGACAACTACGGATGGAGAGCATTGGCAAGCTACACTTACAAATATAATGGAAACCCTGGTTCTGCATTGTCAAACGTTCCTAATGAGAACCTTTCTTGGGAGACTTCATATACTACAAACGTTGCATTGGAGTTTGGTTTCTGGGATCAGAGATTGTATGGTACAATTGAGTACTATAACAGAGATTCTAAAGATTTGTTGCAGGATGTTCCTATTTCAACTGTTACAGGTTTCAGCTCTACTCTACAAAACATTGGTGAGATCAACAACAGAGGTTGGGAGTTTGAGATTGGTGGAGACATCATCAGAAGCAAGGACTGGAACTGGAGCGCAAGCTTTACAGGTGCATTGCTAAAATCTAAGGTTACTGAGCTATATGGTGGTAATGACATTATCTGGTCTGATCCTACAGGTGGTGATGCTAGATGCCAGTTCATCTATAGAGAAGGTGAGTCTACTCTATCTGTTTATGGTTATGAGTGGGCAGGCGTAAATCCTGAAAACGGTATGAACGTTTGGTATTTGAATGATGAGAATTTGGATGAAGAGGATAGAGTTGATGATTTCTTCATGTATAACGGCAGACGTGCTACATATACAAAAACTGATGCTGAGTACAAAATTTTGGCAGATTTGAACCCTAAATTCCAGGGTGGTTTCAGCACAAATGTTTCATGGAAAGGTATTGACTTGGGTTTGAACTTTACTTACAAACTTGGTTCACAGTTGTTTGATGCAGCTGAGAAAGATGTGGACGATGATGGTTACTATTGGGAAAGAATCCGTTCTAAGAGAGTTGCAGAGAACCGTTGGATGAAAGAGGGTCAGGTTACTGATATTCCTCAGATTTCAGGTTTGGATCTTGAGGATGCGATGGGTACAAGCTCACGTCACTTGCATAGCGGAAACTTCTTGAGACTTAAAAATATCTCTTTGTCATACAACTTCCCTAAACAACTTGTAAACAAGATTGGTTTGGGTTCGGCAAGAGTATACTTCAACGGCCAGAACCTATTGACATTTGCAGGTTATAAAGAGGTAGATCCTGAGGTTAACCAATATGGTACTCGCGGTTGGGAGACTCCTTTTGGCAAAACTTATACATTTGGTCTAGAGTTCACATTCTAATTTAAAACAGTAAAACAATGAAAAGAATTAATATACTATTTGCATTATTTTGCATTCTAGCCCTCTCTTCTTGTGAGTCTTTCTTGGATAAGAAACCTACTAACTCCGGAGATTCCTCATCAATGATCAAGACAGAGGCAGATGCGCAGTTGGCACTGAACGGTATAATGGAGAAGATGATTTCAAGCAGTTATCTTGGAAGAAATATGTTTTTGTATGCCGACGCTAAAGGTGGAGACTTGACTATTGAGTCACAAGGTAGAGGCTCCGATAACCTATATACTTATGGACACTCTCCAGAGTCTGGATCATATTCAGGTTTCTGGACACAGGGCTACAACATCATTATGCAGTTGAATAACCTTATCAGCAACATAGAGGCTCTACAGGCAGAAGGAACTGAAGAGGATTTTGATGATGCACTAGGTCAGGCTTATACTTACAGAGGTATGATTTACTTTGATCTTGTACGTTTGTATGGTGAGCCTTACAATGAGGACAAAACTGCTTTTGGTGTTCCTGATGTAACTGTAATCTTGGATGCTATGGCTCAAGAGGGTAGAGCAACTGTTGAGCAGAACTATGCAACTATAGTTTCTGACCTTAAGAAAGGTGAGGGACTTCTTGGCCAGTCAAAGAATAACGGTTTCATCAACTATTATGGTAACAAAGCTCTTCAGGCAAGAGTTTACCTTTCAATGGATAACTTCTCTGAGGCTTTGGCTGCGGCAGAGGCTGCTATTTCAGGTCCTTACAAATTGTATGCTCCTGAAGAGTGGGTTGCTTCTTGGCAGACCGAGTATGGAACAGAGTCAATCTTCGAGTTGCACATAAATGATGACAATAACCTTTCAGGTTCTTCTCTTGGTGCTTACTATTGCGCACAGGCAGATTATGGCAGCAGCTTGGGTTACTTTATGGCTTCTGACTACTTTATGGAGAGATTGGGTGAGGATCCTAATGATGTTCGTTGGGGTGTTATGAAAGATGACCTTACTCAGGATACAAGAGGTGTACAGGATGAGAGATTGGGTTGTTGCTACAAATATTTGGGTAGCATCGACAAGAAAGGTGACAACTCTGACCAGAATGCAGGCGCATGTAATATCAAAGTTATCCGTCTTTCCGAGATGTATTTGATAGCTGCTGAGTGCGAGTTCCGTTTGAACAACAAGGCTGATGCTTGTGAGTATTTGAACGCTATCCGCAAGAGAGCTGTAAGCTTGGATCCTGCAACTGAGGCTACTATCAGTTTGGATATGATTCTTGATGAGAAATCTAAAGAGTTGTACGGTGAGGGTCACAGATTCTGGGATATGATCCGTTGCAACAAATCAATTGAGTACAATGATGAGTTCCCTGGTATCACTCCAGTAGATAGAGCAAAGGTTATTGACAGATCATTCTATCAGACTATCCTTCCAATTTTCCAGTCTGAGTTGAATACCAATAAGACATTGCAGAATCAGCAAAACACTGGTTATTAATAGTCGTATGCAATAAAATGAAAAGGTCCTCAATTGAGGACCTTTTTTTTGCAATAAATTTACCGGCAATGTTGCCAACTGTTTTTGGCAACAATACCTTAATATGTAAACGAACTGTTGCCTATAAACTCCCTGAGAACAGAGGTAGGAGGGATGTTGTTCTGTTCGTTGTTGTTCATTCCAACTATATATGAGAGGAACTTGAGCAACCTCAAACTCTCGGCATATGCAGGAGATGTCGGTGGAATTCTTCTTAGAAGCGGTTCCGCGTATGTTTTCAGCAACGGCAATTCATATATCAGTGACGAATTGAACATCACATCTGCATTTTCCTGATAAGGGAATATGTTCTTGTATTCACCGTTTCTTACACTCTCCCAACGCAATATGGTCTCCTCTGCAGAAGTGCCCCTGAAGTTGTTGTCGCGGACCATTCTTCGCAGCTTGCGGTTGTCGGTAGTCGATATGTAGTTGTTCTCGTCAATAGAGAGTGGGGTAAGGGCAGATGCGTAGATCTTGAACTTTTTATCGTTGTCTATATCTTCGGTCAATTGAGGATTGAGTGCATGGATTCCCTCCATAATCAATACATCGGTCTCGCCCAACTTTATCTTTTCTCCATCATAGAAGCGTTTGCCCTCTGTAAAGTTAAACTTAGGGAGTTCTATCTCCTCACCGTTGAAGAGCTGGTTAAGCTGTTTGTTAAGGAGTTCAAGATCCATTGCGTAGATGCTCTCAAAGTCATAGTTGCCATCTTCATCCTTTGGTGTATCTTCCCTGTTGACGAAGTAGTTGTCCATTGCTATTACCACTGGTGTCAGACCGAGAACACGCAAATGAAGGGCAATTCTCTTTGATGTGGTGGTCTTTCCGCTGCTTGACGGTCCTGCTATAAGTATAAGCTTTACCCTCTCTTTACGGGCATATATCATATCGGCAATTGCACCATATTTGCGTTCGTGAAGAGCCTCCGCTATCTGTATCATCTGGCTTGAAAAGCCCGATTGTACAGCCATATTGACTGTTCCAATATCCTTCACACCCAGAATACGGCACCAGTTGCCGTTCTCCTTGAAAATGTCGTACAGCTTTTCCTGGTATTTTACCTCAGGAAGTTCGTATGGCGGGAACGGGTTGGGAGACTGAAGGCAGAAGCCGTTATTGTACTTTACGAGGTTGAATTTTTCTATAGCTCCGGTATTATGCAGAAGCGGACCGTAGAAGGTGTCTGTATGGCCGTTCAAATGGTAAACGGAGTTGAAGAAGCAGCCGAGAGTTTTGCATAGGCGAGCCTTCTCGAGTTGTCCGTTCTTAAGGAAAATCCTTACGGCTTCGTCATTGCTGGCTTTGGTCTTTATGAAGGGGAGATTGGCAGCAACCAGCTCTTCCATCCTCTTCTTGAGAGCCTGAATATCATTTTCGTCTGTTGGAACTACCTCGGAAAGTTTAGGCGAGGCTGCTTTGTATGTGGCTCCTTCTGAAATGAATTTTTTTGCATCTTCATGTGTTACATCCTGTTTGTGGAGCTCTCCGTAAAGGCCATTGGGAAGTGAGTAGTCCAATACAAGCTTGTACTTGCCTGCATATACTTCATTGACTGCGGCCTGAAGCAAAAAGGCAAGTGAGCGGTTGAATGTCCTTCTTCCGTCGGGATGGGTAATGTCAATGAACTCAATAGAGTGGGCCATGTAAATTTTGTAGCTCAACTCTTTGAGCTGGTTGTCGACATAGGCGGCCAAAATATTGTATTTTTCCCCTTTTTTGCCTGTGTTCTGTGTGTAGTTGATCTCTCGTGCAAGTTCTATAAGCTCGCATCCGGGTGTACAACTGTAGTATTCCCCCGTATTTTTACAGTAAACTCTTATATTTTCCATATTGTTGGAGTATTATCATTTATGCCTATAAAGTTATAAAAAAAGCAGTGATTATTGTGGAATAATACTGCTTCTTGTTCTTTTTCAATCAGAAAAGGTAATCCTTGAGATATTCTCCTGTTGATGAGTCGGGGTTGGCGGCAATCTCTTCGGGAGTGCCTATAGCCATTATACGGCCTCCTCCGGCTCCACCTTCGGGACCAAGGTCAATGAGCCAGTCAACGGATTTGAGTATATCAAGGTTGTGTTCGATGATTACAACTGTATTTCCCTGGTCGACAATCTTCTGGAGCACTCCGAGCAGTACCTTTATATCGTGGAAGTGCAACCCTGTAGTAGGTTCATCCAGAATGTAGATTGATTTGCCTGTTGCCTTGCGGGCAAGTTCAGTCGCAAGTTTTACCCTCTGGCTCTCACCTCCGCTCAATGTGGTTGATGGCTGTCCAAGTTTGATATATCCAAGGCCGACATCATTGAGAGATCTGAGTTTCTGGGCTATTGAAGGTATATGTTCAAAGAACTCAACTGCCTCGGAAATGGTCATCTCAAGCACATCATTTATGCTTTTTCCTTTATATTTTACTGCCAAAGTCTCAGGATTGTACCGCTTGCCGTTGCAATCTTTGCAATGAACGTAAACACTCGGCAGAAAGTTCATTTCAATAGTCTGGACTCCTGCTCCTTTGCAAGTCTCGCATCTGCCACCCTTCACATTAAAGGAGAAACGTCCTGCCTTGAATCCCCTGATTTTTGCATCTGGAGTATTCTCAAAGAGTTTTCTTATGTCAGAGAATACATTTGTATATGTTGCAGGGTTGCTTCGCGGTGTGCGTCCAATTGGACTCTGGTCAATCTCAATAAGCTTGTCTACATTTTCAAGTCCGATAATCTCCCTGTATGGTAGTGGGTTGGCAAGCGACCTGTAAAAATGTTTGCTCAATATTGGCATCAATGTCTCATTGATGAGTGTAGATTTTCCGCTTCCGCTCACTCCGCTTACACCCACAAGGCATCCTAATGGTATCTTTATATCAACATCTTTAAGGTTGTTGCCTGTTGCCCCCTTAAGTTCAAGGAAAAGACCATTGCCTCTTCTGCGTTCCGACGGAACTTCAATCTCCCTTATCTTTCTGATATAGTCTGCGGTATAACTGTTAAGCTCCTTTACCTTGTCAAGCGGCATCTCAAGCAGCTTCCGGGGTTCTCCATTGTAAAGAAGTTCTCCACCATTGGCTCCGGCACCGGGACCAAGGTCAATGAGCCAGTCTCCGCTTAGAATCATCTCTTCATCGTGTTCGACAACCATTACAGAGTTGCCTTCGTCCCTGAGTTTCTTTAGCGAATTGATAAGTTTGCGGTTGTCGCGTTGGTGCAGACCTATGCTCGGTTCGTCAAGTATATAGAGTACATTCACAAGTTTGCTGCCGATCTGTGTTGCAAGTCTTATGCGCTGGCTCTCTCCACCGCTCAGACTTCTTGTAGAACGGCTCAGCGAGAGGTAATCAAGTCCCACATCCATAAGGAAGCCGATGCGGTCGTCAAGCTCTTTAAGAATATCGGAAGCTATCAGTTTCTGCCTTTTGTCCATTACAGATGGCAGAGACCTGATCCAAGTAGCAAGATCCTTTATATCAAGGTTGGAGACTTCTGCAATATTCCTATTGTCAATTTTAAAATATAGGGCATCTTTTTTAAGTCTGGTTCCGTTGCACTCGTTGCAGATGCACTCCTGTACAAACCTTTCCCTTTTTTCAAGATTCTCTTCCGACTCCTGACTGCCTTGCTCAAGTTTTGTAATTACGCCAGGAAACGGGGCAAGCTGGGTGCCGTCGGGAAGATTGACTCTATAAAGTTCTTCACTGCCATAAATGATAGCATTCATAATCTCCTCCGGAAGATTCTTTATAGGCTCATTGAGGGAAAATGAGTGCTTTTTTGACATGCTCTCCAAGATTCGGAACCAGTTGTTATCCTTATATGGCCCCAATGGCTGGATAGCACCCTCTAGAATTGATCTGTTGGGGTTGGGGATGATTTTGCCCATATCAATCTGTGCAGTGTAGCCCAATCCCTTGCATTTTGGACAGGCTCCCTGCGGAGAATTGAAAGAGAATGTATGTGGTGCCGGTTCGGGAAATGAGAGGCCGCTTACAGGGCACATCAGATGTTTGCTGAAGTAGCGCGGCTCAGCAACTTTAGCATTGTTGCTGAATTCAAGAACAGCCAATGTCCCCTTTCCCTGCTCAAGTGCGGTAGCAACTGACGAACTTATCCGTTTATAGTCATTTGGGGTAGGAATGAGTTTGTCAATTACCAGTTCAATGAAGTGGGTCTTGTATCTGTCAAGTGGCTTGAGGTCTGCAACCTGATAAATTGTGCCGTCAACCCGGGCCTGCTGGTATCCCTTTTTCAAAAGGGTGTCAAACAGCTCCTTGTAGTGGCCCTTCCTGCCAACAACAATTGGGGCAAGAAGGAGACATCGCTTATCCTTGTACTCCTCAAGAATAAGGTCTACAATCTGCTCATTTGTGTATTTGACCATTTTCTGGCCTGTAGCAGGGGAGTAGGCGTCTGATGCCCTTGCGTACAACAATCTGAGAAAATCATAAATTTCAGTAATTGTGCCCACTGTCGAACGCGGATTCTTGCCTGTAGTTTTCTGTTCTATGGCAATGATAGGACTCAATCCTGTAATATTGTCGACATCGGGTCTCTCCAAAATCCCGATAAACTGGCGGGCATACGCAGAAAGTGTCTCCATATACCGGCGTTGTCCTTCAGCATATATTGTATCAAAAGCCAAAGAGGATTTTCCGCTTCCGCTCAGTCCTGTAACAACTACAAGTTTGTTGCGTGGGATGGAGACGTCAATCCCTTTCAGGTTATGTTCACGGGTTCCTGTAACCTCTATCCTCTTCATAATAACACTTTGCTCTATTTCTCTCTTGCACCCTCAACCGGAACAAGAACTTTGTAAGTTTTGCCGTATTTGTTCTCAAGCTTGTTGGAGCGTATCCACTCATTGAGCATCTTAATCATCTTGAAGTTGGTATTGTGCTTTGCCGCAAAGTCACTCCAGTTTGCAATGCTGCCTTTAACAATAACCTCTTTGCACTCAATGGGTTTGTATAGATCTTCCGCTTTCAGGTGAAAACCGTATAGTTGCGGATTGTTCATAATCTGCTTGAGAGCCACGGCCCTGTAAATGTATCTTGCAGTTTCAATTGGAAGCTGCATGTCATAATAGTTCTTTATGGACTGATAACCTATCCTTGAATCAACATTGGCCATACCAATATTGTATGAAGCTGCAGCCAGAGTCCATGTGCCATACCTCTCAAAAGCCTTCTTAAGATATTTGCAGGCTGCACGTGTGGATTTTTCCCAGTTGTACCTTTCATCAACCTGAGAGTTTATCTCAAGTCCGTACTCTTTTCCGGTAGTGGCGAGGAACTGCCAGTAACCCTTTGCATTGGCCGGTGATGTAGCCGGTTGCAGCGAACTCTCAGCCACGCATAAATAGAAGAAATCGGGATGAAGCCCCTCCTCTTTGAGTATCTTTTCAACCATAGACTGGTATCTTCCGGCAAGCTGCATTATATACAAAAATGAGCCGTGCCAGTGGGTAATTGTAATAATTTCCCTCTGGAGGCTTTCATATACATCAAAGTACTCCAACGGCATCTTTTCTCCTGCAAAAGAGGCCTCTCTTGGCATTGGTGGTATTACAATCTGCTGGTACACACCATCTTTTCCATCTCCCGACAGATTTCTATCCATTCTGCCGGCAAGAGTGTCAGTCCCATTGCCGCAAGCGCAACATGTAATGAAAGAGTATAGTAGCAGAAGTGTTGAAATGAGTCTCTTTTTGAGGATTTTCATGCTATTCATATCTCAAGAACGGATTAGTCTGGAGTTCAACGGTAATTGTAGTTTCGGGACCATGTCCAGGAAGAACCTTGCTGTATGGATCTACCTTTGTAACTTTGGTGAGCAGACTCTCCATAAGGGCATCGTAATCTCCACCTGGAAGGTCTGTTCTTCCGATGCTTCCAGCAAATAGGGAGTCTCCTGTGAATATGATTCTGTCGGGTTCGGAATAGTAACATACACCGCCCCTTGTATGGCCGGGTGAGTGGATAACCTTAAGTTCCGATTCTCCAAATTTCACAGAATCATTGTCATTTACATCCAATGTGTCAAGTGGCGGCTGTTCAATGGTATAGCCGAACATCTGGCAATATTGCTGTGCCCTTTCAAGCTGGCCTTTATCCTGTGGGTGTATGTAGGTAGGTAAATTCCATTTGCGGGTAACAAAGGCATTGCCCATCACATGGTCAAAATGGCCGTGTGTGCAGAGCAACTTTACCGGTTTGAGTCCCTTCTCCTCAATGAACTTCACAAGTCGCTCCTGCTCGTTTGCAGTCTGGAGTCCCGGGTCAATTATAACGCACTCCTTTGTATGGTCATACGCCACATAGCAGCACTCCCTCAAATCATTTACATAAAAAGTCTTTACCTCTATCATAGCTTGTATATATTTCGTTGGTTATTATAATATCTTCTCTTAGCATCTATTTGACCACCCCCTCCAGCATAGGTACAAATGAACACTTGCCAATCTCCTCCTCTTCAAATACCTCCTCTGATACCCGTGTAATGACAACCATCATCTGTTCCCCGTTTTCGCGCTCCACAGGAATTGCCATCTTCCCTCCAGTGGCAAGCTGGGAGGTCAGTCCTTGTGGAACGGCTGCTGCGCAGCATGTAACAATTATGGCATCAAACGGTGCAAATTGGGCCAACCCCTTATGGCCGTCACCTAAAAAAAGATGGGCTTTGTCATATCCGCATTTTTTGAGATTGCTGTTTGCAACCAGGCACAACTCCTTATGGCGCTCTATTGTGTATACCTCTGCACCCATCTGCAGCAGTACAGCGGTCTGATAGCCGCAACCGGTACCAATTTCAAGAATCTTCTTGCCCTTTACCTCTCCAAGCAGATGGCTCTGGAGGGCAACGGTAGAGGGTTGCGATATGGTCTGTCCGCAAGCGATGGCCAAAGGCTTCTCTTCATAGGCCATATTGTCAAGTCCGGCAGATACAAATGCATGGCGCGGCACAACCGACATTGCGCTTATAACATTCTCATTATATGTGTTTTTTGCTGTAAGGCCCTTAGTCATTTTCCTGCGCCGGCCCTGATGTAGAGCAGTATCTATCATAATGCAAAAATAAGAAACAAATATGAAGATTGAAACATAAATATTATCTTTGTGGCTACTCCCGACAGAGGCGTTTTTAAAAGAATTTCTTAAAATTATCATATATGCACATAGCAATTGCAGGAAATATCGGAAGCGGTAAAACAACTCTTACCAGACTATTGGCCAAGAACTATGGATGGTCTCCAAAATATGAGGATGTGGATTTCAATCCGTATCTGACAGATTTCTATAATGATATGCAGAGGTGGTCATTCAACCTGCAGATATACTTCCTGAACAAACGCTTTAAGGATATTGTGGCTATATCAAAATCAAATGAAAATGTCATTCAGGACAGAACCATTTATGAGGATGCCTGCATCTTTGCACCTAACCTCCATTCAATGGGGCTTATGACCACAAGGGATTTTGAGAACTACACATCACTGTTCAATCTGATGCTCTCATTGGTTCAGCCACCTGACCTGCTGATATACCTCAAATCTTCAATTCCTAACCTTGTAAGCCAGATCCAGAAGAGAGGAAGGGAATATGAGTCAGGTATAAGGCTCGATTACCTTAAGGGACTCAATGAGAGATATGACAACTGGATTGAAAACTATAAAGATGGCAAAAAACTCATAATCAATGTGGATGAGATAAAATTTGAGGATAATCCCAAGGATTTGAGTATAGTCATAGACAGCATAAATGCACAGTTGAACGGTCTCTTTTAATAGTGACCGTTTTCTGTTTCAACTGATGGGTTGCACTGTCATCTCCTCAGCCAGAGTTCCGGATTCTGTTTGGTAGTGTTCTGCCACAACTCAAAATGGAGTGTTGAGGTATTTTCAGAACTGCTTAATGTGCCAATAGACTCTCCGGTTGCTACCTTCTGCCCCGCCTTGACATCTACTTTTGCCAGTTTGCAGTAGAACGTAAAGTAATTGCCGTGCTGTATTAGAACACACTGGTTATATCCTGGTATTGCAATAACCTGTTTTACAGTGCCGTTGAATACTGCCTTTACAGTGCTTCCGGCTGTTGTGGAGATGTTTATTCCGTTGTTGAAAGGCATTTTTACACTCTTGAACAGAGGATGGTAATGTTGCCCGAACTTCTCTATTACAACACCTCCTGAAACGGGCCATGGCAATTTGCCCTTGTTGTTTTGGAATTCAGATGAGAGCTTTATATTGTCAGCTTTTGCCGACGGTGTTATTTTTGGACTGCTCTCAGCCTTGACCGCAGCTGCCAGCATCTTCTCTATTTCGCGGTTCAACCTCTCGGCCTCCCTCTTCTTCTGCTCCATCTGCTTTTTGTATTTCGACTGGTTTCTGGAGAGAGTCTTTGCATAGGATTTTGACCTGGACTCCTCCTTGAGCAGGTTGTTGTACTCTTTCTCCCTTGTCTGTTGCGATTTAAGTGTCTCTGCACGCAGTTTGAGCAGATCAGCCCTCTGAATGTCGAGTTCGCGCTTTGTCTCAATTATCTCCTCACCCTGCTTGTTGATGGCCTGGGCATAATTTTTAAGGTATTTCCACCTTCTGTATCCTTGTTCAATATTTTCGCTGGCAAGAATATACATGAACCAGATGCGTGAATCCCTATGTTTGTATGTTTTGAGAATAAGATGCCTGTAATAGTGCTCAAGAGTGTCGAGCCGCTGTTCAAGCAAATTTATATTCCTGCTCTTTGCACTTATCTGACGGTTCTGTTCATTGAGCTCGGAGTCAAGCTCTTTTAGAATCTCCCTTCTGTTGGCAACTTTCTTCTGTATGAATACCAGCTCCTGAAGTGTATTCTTATGCTTTTTTTGAGTTGAAGAGATCTGGCTGTTCAGGTATGCAATATCCTTTTCTATCTGGCTAATACGTTTTTTGTGCGAATCAATGGTCTGCCCGTAAGCACTCCATGCATTGGTGAGAAAAAACGACGTTACCAATAGAAAGATGCACAGACAATGCCTGCGGTCTCTATAGAAATTGATATGTGGCGATCTTGTCAAGCTGTCGGGAATAAAGGGTTATTTTGTATTGTTCTCTTTAAGTAGTCTCTTCTTTTCTGCGGATTTCTCTTTTATACCAAGTGAAGGATCCTTTGCATCTGCCTGATCCCAATATATGAAGGCCAGGTCATACTCCTTTAGGGCATAGAGAACCTCGGCATAGTGGTCAAGGATGGCCGCGCTCTCTTTTCCGCCATATAGCATGGCATGTTTCAGATGGGTTTTGGCCTCTACAGGCTTATCCATAAGAAAGAGGATCCATGCGAAAGTATCGAGGTATGTAGGGTTGTCAGGTTCGCTTTCTACGGTTTTGAGACTCATTTGGTATGCCTGTTTCAGACTCTTGTTCTCAAGGGCAAGGAAGTATGCGTAGTTGTTGAGGACAGGATTGTAATTTGGGTTGATTTTGAGGGCTTTCCTGTAATATGCATACGATTGTTTGCTATTGCCAATCTCATGGGACAGGTCTCCAATTACCGAATATGCAGTAAGAAGATTTGTTGTATCATTCTCCCTTAGGGCAATCTCTTCAAGTCTACTGTATGTCTTAATTGCCTCCTCATTCTGTTTGTTCTGGAACTGGGCAATACCAAGCAATTGTATAAAATCTTTATTTTCAGGCTCCTTTGCTATGGATTTTGCAGCCTCTTCTGCAAGTGACTGCCAATCTTCCCTATAGTAAAGGTAAGACAGATATTGTGACCGTATTGTAGGACTTTCAGGATATTGCGATGCCATCTCTTTGAGTATGGTATTAGCCTTTTCATGGCCACCTGTACGGGCAAAATATGCAGAGGCAAGATAGCCGGCTGCAGTGTCTGCCGGATGGGTCGCTACAAATGTATCCATAAGGGTGTCGAACTGTGGCCTGTTTTTTTGCACAAAGTGCTGCATTTGAAGAAGCTGCCCAAGATATTCACTCTTCATTTGGGAGAGTACCTGAGGATTTGCAATGAGTGGGGTAATTGTGTTGAAAAACTCCTTGTAGTTGCCCTTGCGGCGATGGATTTCAACTATGCCATATATTGCAGGGGCATAACCGGGTTCAATTTCAATAGCCTTGTTGTAGTGGACTATTGCAAGGGAATCGTTGTAGCTGTCTGTGTAGAGATCGCCAATTACAGCCTCTACGCGTGGAGATTCCAATTCCTGATTTGCCTTATTGAGATATTTGAGTGCGCCCTCCATATCCCTTGACATTCTGAAGAGATTGAATTTGGCAAGTACAATGGATTCTGTAACTCCTCCAATCTTCTCTATTTTGTCAAGAACCTCCCGTGATTTGTCAATATCCTCCTCTGCCACGTATAGATTTGCAAGATTATAATATATTTCGGTCTTTTTGGGATATTGACCAATAAGCTTTTCATAGATACCTATGGCCTCTTTTGCCCTCTTTGTGGAGAGGCAAATGCGGGCCATGAGACTTTGGTACCAGTAGTTGGTGCTGTCTATACCTATGGCTTTCTGCAGCAGCATCTCGCCTGATACAATATCATTAGAGGCAAGTGATATGTTGGATAGGTAGTAGTATGCCGCATCATTTTCAGGATCCAGCTCCAGGACCTTGCGAAAAGAGTCTTTAGCCTTTTCATTCTCTTTCATGTTGAAGAGTCTCATGCCCTCCAGCATATAATAATCTTTGTCCTTGTTTATCGGCATGGTATCCCTTATGACTGTTTGGGAGAGAGCTGCCGTAGGACAAATAAGAACAAGTATGGCCAATATGGTGAGTCCCAATGAAAATCTGTAACCTGTCATGTCAAATACTTTTAAAATAGCAATACAAATACTGCAATTCCAAGCAAGAATCCGGCCATAACCGCTGGGGTAAACCTCTTGAAGTAGTAGCCGAACGATATTTTCTCCATACCCATAGCTGTAACACCGGCTGCAGAGCCTATGATAAGTATGCTGCCTCCGCACACACCGCTATATGCCATAAGTGTCCAGAATGAACTGTTTGCCATGAAGTCGCCTGTCGCGGCCAAAGGATACATTCCTATTGTTGCAGATACAAGTGCCACATTGTCAAGGAATGAAGAGAGGACTCCAAATACCATGGCTATGTGGTTGGCATTGCTGAAAGTTTTGTTCAGGAACTCTCCAATCTCAGTGAGGAAGCCTGTGGCATTCAGAGCCTGCACAGACATCAGGATACCCAAAAAGAAAAAGACAGTGCTTATATCTACACGTGCAAGCACGCGGTTTACACGCAAATTCTGGAGCTCTTCATCATCAGTGCCGACATAGCGGCGGTCTGTCATGATCCAAAGAGCAACAAGTCCTAGAAGTACACCCATAAATGGAGGCAGTTGTATGAGCATCTGGAGTACAGGAATCAAAACAAGAGAAGAGAGTCCGACAATTAGGATCCTCTTGCGGAATTTCGGACTTATTTTGCTGTATACACCGCTCTCTTCTGCGGCCGGTTGTGCTAATGTGGCATCTTTTGGCAACATGAAAGTTGTAGTAACAAGAGGAACCATCATCATTGCCGCTGCCGGAATGAACAGATGTGTTACCTGATGCCCCACACTGATATTGCCGCCAGTCCACAGAATAAGTGTGGTAACATCACCAATTGGAGACCAGCAGCCTCCGGCATTGGCAGAGATAATAATCATGCCTGCAAACAGCAGCCGGGTATTGCGTTCAGGTACAAGTTTTCTGGCTATGGCTATAAGTACAATTACAGTAGCAAGGTCTCCCAATATTGCAGCCATGATGAAAGAGATGAATGCCATGATCCACAAAAGCTTGCGTGGAGCATTGGTCTTTATTGCGGAGCTTATTACGCTGAATCCGCCATGGCTGTCAACAATATCAATGATGGCCATTGAACCCAAAACAAAGAAGAGGGTTGTTGCAACATCTCCCAAAGAGTCAATCATGCGGAACTCTATGAACTTGTATGCAAGCTCGCTGACAGGTAGTTTTGCAAATTCAGGAAAACCCTTAAGAAACGGTTCGAGATTTACAGGCTGGTGTGTTGAAAAGATTCCTACAGAATCAATAAGGAATATTGCCCACATCAAAATGGACATGCCAATGGCTGTAGCAGCCTTATTTACTTTTATGATATCTTCAAATGCAATTGCCAGGATGCCAAGTATGAAGACAGCGGGCATCAGGTAGTAAAAAAACATAGTTTACAATATTTTAGGTTTAAAAACTTAAACCACAAAAATACTTTAATTTTTTTTTATTGTTGCAACTTTTATTGCCATTTTTGCATCTTTATAAATGTGATTTGAAGTGCAGAATCAACAATGTAATGACATATATGGGCCATTGGTTAAAGAGTGCTTGAAAAACAGCAGACTGGCCCAAAAAGAGTTGTACGGGAAGCTGGCTCCCCGTATGTATTCTTTATGTATGCGTTACGTTGGCAACAGGGAGACAGCAAAGGATATTCTTCACGACGGTTTTGTTGTGCTTTTTTCAAAACTTGAAACTTACAAGGGAGAGGGCTCCTTTGAGGGATGGGCGAGGAGAATATTCATAAATACGGCACTTATGCACCTCAGGAAATCAGATTTGTTGAAATACTCTGAAGAGATTGGGGAGGCGGCTGCAGACATCACAGTATCACCGTCTGTCATTGAAAAGATGGAGGCGGAGAGACTTATGAAGCTTGTGTGCAGAATGCCTGTGGGATTCAGAACCATATTCAATATGTATGCGATAGAGGGCTATACGCATAGTGAAATTGCAAAGGAGCTGAATATAACTGAGGGTGGTTCAAGGTCTCAATTGAGCAGGGCCAGGATCTGGTTGCAGGAGAGACTGCGCGAAATGGAATAGTATAATGAAAGAAAACGATATAGATAAAATTTTCAGGGATAAGCTGGCCGGGTTGGAGACTCCGGTGGATACCGGTTTGTGGGCTGCCATTGAGAAGAGTCTGGACTCTTCAGCGGGGGCTGCAGTTCCTCTCTCTGCCGAAAAGGGTGGCAGGGTACATTGGAACTGGCGCAAGGTGCTCTATTATGGAGCCTCTATTGCTGCCATATTGCTTATAACCTTGTTATTATGGCCTGAAAGGGGAGAAGTTACAGTGTTGGAGCAGGAATCTTCGCAGCTCGCTTCAAAAACAGAATATAATGTTCAAACTGTTCAAAATTCGGAACCTGACGGTATGAGTGATGTCGCAGATGGGCAAAAGGCTGTTGATGACGAAAATGGCATTATTGACGGGATTGGTGTGGAATCTGTCGGGAAGATGGTGGCTGTAGTTGGGGAGAGTGTTGCTGACAAGTCATCTCCGGCGCAGAGTGTTGGTGAAGCAGCCAAGCCGGTAGCGGCAGTTGGATCAGAGAGCCCGGCCGCAGAAAAAATTGAGGAGGAGAAGGCCTATGTAGTTGAGGCGCAGGATGAGGATAGTACTGCGCATAAGGTAAAACAGGAGAATATCGCGGATGAGGGCAAAAGTGCAGTCGGACATACCAAAAGAGCAGTGGCAAGGGACTATATGGAGGAGGTGCATAAGAGTGGCAGAAGGGTATATACTTTGGCTGTTGCTTCAAATTTTATCTCAAGCAGTGGTGCTGCAATATCTCCGCAGTATTTGAATTATATGTCGATGGGCAGTCTGGTGGCCAATGGGGTACATAGTGTTGAGCAGATTTCAAAGACACAATATTCACTGCCTATCAATTTTGGTTTTCAGGCTCAAGTGAGATTGAACTCCCTTCTCTCGGTGGGTGTAGGTGTTAGTTATACACTTCTTAAGAGTAAATATGAGGCTCTGATAAATAAAAAATATTATAGATTAAAGCAGCATCTGCATTATGTAGGCGTTCCTATAAATCTATATTTCAGACTTATAGATAAAAGTAACTTTTACCTGTATGCCAATCTTGGCGGTAGTTTTGAGAAGGGGATCAGTGCATCATACAAAATAAGCAGCTATGATACTGCAGTATATGAACTTGATGGCGATATGGGTGGAATACAGTATTCCGGCAACATCGGTTTCGGTATGGAGTATAAATTCATCCCTCAGATGGGTATATATTTAGAACCCAATCTTGTATACTATTTCAATTCCGAAATGCCTGCAAGCATAAGAACAGATCAGCCGTTGCAGGTTAAGGCTGAGATTGGCTTGAGGTTCCACCTCAATAACGGCAGACAGTAGCAGAGGTCGGAAATTGGTATGGCCCTGCTGTTAAATGTAGCTTTTGAGTTGCTGGGCCATCTTTGATGCAAAGACAAAATCGTTCAATTCCTTGCAATCTGAGTGGAGAATCTCCTGGTTGTTACCCTCCCAGAGCTTATGTCCTTTGTATATGAACCCAATCTTGTCTCCAATCTCCATAACTGAGTTCATGTCATGGGTGTTGATGATGGTTGTAATTTTATACTCTTGGGTTATTTCCTGAATAAGCCGGTCAATAAGTATTGATGTAGTTGGATCCAGACCGGAGTTAGGCTCATCACAGAAAAGGTATTTTGGATTGAGAGCTATGGCGCGTGCAATACCAACTCTCTTCTGCATGCCGCCACTCAACTCTGAAGGCATCTTCTTGTTGGCATTTTCAAGGTTCACCCTCTTCAGACAGAAGTTCGCGCGCTCAAGTTTCTGCTCCTTGCTCCAATCTGTAAAGAAATCCATAGGAAACATAACGTTCTCTTCAACAGTCGCAAAATCAAAAAGGGCACTTCCCTGAAAGAGCATTCCGATCTCTTTTCTGAGCTCCTTTTTCTGCTTCAGTTCCATCTGGGTAAACAGCTTGTCATCATACCAGATCTCCCCTTTTTCCGGAGTGTGCAGGCCAACAATACTCTTCAAAAGTACAGTTTTGCCTGATCCGCTTGCTCCGATGATGAGAGAGCATTGTCCGGGATTGTATGTAAGGGATATGTCTTCAAGAACATATCTGTTGTCAAATTCCTTATATAGATTTTTAACAGTAATCATTGTTAAAGCATAATTTGGGTTAGTGCAAGGTTGAATACAAGAATAAGGCCGCTGCTGATAACAATGGCCTTGGTGCTTGAGCGTCCCACGCCAAGTGAGCCTCCGGTTGCATAATAACCGTAGAAGGATGATACGGAGGTTATTATGTAGCCGAAAACTGCCATCTTGGTCAGGCTGTAGTAGATATACTCAACCTTAAATGCAAATTGCAGACCCTCGATATATTGTGACGGCAATACAAGCCCTGTAGTATATACTATGATTCCTCCTCCAATAAGTCCGAGAAAGAAGCTCAACAACATGAGAAATGGGCTGAGCGTAACAGACGACACAATCTTGGGAAGGATAAGGTAGTTGGCTGAATTTACACCCATAATCTCCATTGCGTCAATTTGTTCTGTAATTCTCATACTGCCTATTTCAGATGCGATGTTTGATCCTATTTTTCCGGCAAGAATGAGTGCTACCATTGTTGAACAGAACTCAAGTGCCAGACATTCGCGTGTCATGTAGCCAATATACATTTTGGGAATGAAAGGATTGTCCATGTTGTTGGCAGTTTGTATGACAAGCACACCTCCAATAAATACAGATATGATACTTACTATTGGAATTGAATCAATTATGAGTTTGTGAGCTTCATTGACATACTGCTTCCAAAATATTCTCCATTTGTCCGGTTTCTGAAAGACCCGTGTCATCAGAATATAGTATTCTCCAATAAGCTGCAGAGTTTGTTTCATACATTTTGAAATTTTTCGCAAGGTAAGCAAAATTTATATTTTAATATATTATTTAATTTAATTAAATTCGCTTGATATTTATGTTTCTCCGCTGAATTAGGAATATTTTGAGACTGTTATATAATTTCGCAATAAGGGCTTATCTGTTCATAACAGGTGTTGCCGGTCTGTTCAATCCCAAAGCAAGACGCTTCAATAGGGGGCAGAAGGGATTGTTGGATAGTATCAGAAAGGCTGTCGTACCAGGTTCTCCCATCATTTGGGTACATTGCTCGTCTGTTGGGGAATTTGAGCAGGCCCGTCCAATCATAGAGTGGTACAAGAGGGAGAGGAGCCAATATAGGATATTTCTTACATTCTTTTCTCCAAGCGGTTACGAATTGAGAAAAAACTATAATCTGGCAGATTGGGTCTTCTATCTGCCTATTGATACAACTTCAAATGCGAGGGCATTTCTTGATTGTGTCAAACCTGTCAAGGCTATCTTTATAAAGTATGAATTCTGGTATAATTATCTTAATGAATTGAAAGCCAGAAATATTGAAACATACATAATAGCAGCTATATTTCGCCCTTCCCAAGCCTTTTTCAAATCGTATGGAGGTTTTTTCAGAAAGATGCTGTGCAATTATACCACACTGTTTGTGCAGGACAACCAGTCGGCATCGTTACTTGAGGGTATAGGCATCAAGGATAATGTCATAATTTGTGGGGATACCCGTTTTGACAGGGTATATCAGATTACCCACAGCAGCGCTCAATTCCCTTATATAGAACTCTTTGCCAAGGATCACTTTACTGTGGTGGCCGGAAGTTCATGGGCTCCGGATGAGGAGATAATTGCCAAGGTGCTCAAGAATTTTCCTCGTACCAAACTTGTAATAGCACCACACGAGATTGGAAAAGAGAGAATAGAGTCGGTGGCCAGGAGCTTTGAGGGGTATCAGGTTATAAAGTTCTCTGAAATCAATGCCCAATATGGTGAGCCGGCGGGTAATGATCTCTCATCTCTTCCCGACAGTCTGATCAAAAAACTGCAGCAGTCCAATGTGCTCATCATTGATTGTATAGGCATATTGTCTTCAATCTATAAATATGGAAAGGTGGCCTATATTGGAGGTGGCTTTGGAGTGGGGATCCACAATATTCTAGAGGCTGCAACTTATGGTCTTCCTGTAGTTTTTGGACCGAATTATAGGAAGTTCAAGGAGGCTGTTGATCTGTTGGAACTTGGCGGTGCCAGATCAATAAAGAGTGCAACCGAGTTCTACTCTCTCTTCAGCACGCTCTCAAATGTGCCGGCAGAACTTCAGAAGAGGGGAGAGATATGTTCCAATTATGTAAAACAGAACCTCGGTGCCACTTCAAAGGTGGTTTCTGTAATTGAAAAGAATTAGAAATAACATTATTAACAGATAAATCGATAACTTATGAAAAGTCACTCATTATTGACTCTGATAGCAGCTGCTGTTATTGCATTGGCTTCTTGTTCTGACAATCGCTGTCAGGTGAAGAGTACCCTTGATGTAACAAAGAACGGTACAGTTGAGTATACCGCTGCATCTACAAATGAGATTGCTACATTTCCTGGAGAGGAGAAGATCAATTATGCAACAGATATTATTACAGGTGCACAGTGTGTTGACGAATATCTTCCTTTGTTGGAGGGGAAAAGGGTATGTATCCTCTCCAACCAGACAGGTATGGTCACTCCTACTGTCCATATACTTGATACTTTGATAGCAAAGGGAATAAACGTTACATGCATCATGTCTCCTGAGCATGGATTCAGAGGAAAGGCAGATGCCGGTGAGCATGTAAGCAACTCTGTGGACGAAAAGACAGGTGTTCCAATCAGATCACTCTATGACGGAAAGGAGAAAAAACCTTCAAAGGAGACAATGGATTCATTTGATGTGCTTCTATTTGATCTTCAGGATGTGGGTGTGCGTTTCTATACATATTATGTTACAATGGTCAATATGATGGCAAATTGTGCAGAGGATGGCAAGGAGTTCATTGTATTGGATCGTCCAAATCCGATCGGATTTTATGTGGATGGCCCTATCCTTGATATGAAATACAAATCTGGAGTAGGCGGCCTTCCTATTCCGATTGTGCATGGTATGACACTTGGCGAGCTGGCTACAATGGCAAACGGTGAGGGATGGTTGAGAGATAAGATGGAGTGCAAGCTTACTGTTGTGAAATGCAAGAACTATACCCATGCAAAACTATACAGATTGCCTATAAAGCCATCTCCGAACTTGCCGGATATGCGTTCAATCTACCTCTATCCGTCAACTTGTTATTTTGAGGGAACACCGGTCAGCTTGGGTCGTGGTACCGACAAGGCTTTCCAGATGTACGGCCATCCGAATATGAAAGGATATGACTTCTCATTCATTCCTCGCAGCATTCCGGGGGCAAAGAATCCGCCACAATTGGATAAGGAGTGCTTTGGAGTGGATTTGAGGAATGAACCTTCAATAGAGGAGATCAATGCAAAGGGTGTGAACCTTGAGTATGTGATTGACGCTTACAATAATTTGAATCTTGATGACCATTTCTTCCGTAAGATGTTTGAACTGGAGACAGGTCGTGATTATGTGCGCAAGATGATCAAGGAGGGTAAGTCTGCCGATGAGATCAAGGCAATGTGGCAGGATGATGTTGCAAAATTCAAGGAGCAGCGCAAACCTTATCTGCTCTATCCGGAGGCGTAGTCAATCTTTAGCGGTTGCAATAAAGAAGAGACTGATTCAAAAGGTCTCTCATCAAAGGGATAACCCCTATTAGAAAGCACTCTAATAGGGGTTTGCTATTCATGGGGATCTCTTTTGGGTCACCCTCTTTATATGGTTGTACTGTTTTCATCCCACGCAACATTGGGATATTCTGAGGCCTGTTGCTGTTGCGCTACTGTGCAAACATGATTGCTGTTCTGCGTTTTCAGCCAATTTCAATCTGACGTGAACCGTCGGGAAGAACATTGATTGATACATTGATTATATCATCAGGAAGGATTTGTGAAATCTTCTGTGGCCACTCAATGAAACAGAGACCATCTCCTCCAAAATATTCGTCAATGCCAATATCATACGCTTCACTCTCCTTGTTTATACGGTAGAAATCAAAGTGATATATTGGAAAGCCCTTGGCAGCCCTGTATTCATTCACTATTGTAAAAGTCGGGCTGTTTACAGTGTCTTCAACTCCAAGAACCCTGCATAGTGCAGTAATAAATGTTGTCTTGCCTGCTCCCATATTGCCGTAAAATGCAAATATGTTGCTTTGCAAGTCTGAATTTGAGATGAAACTTATGAACTCCTGTGCCGCTTCATCTATTCTCTCCAAAGAACCGATACATATCTTTTTAAGTGCCATTTTCCTCCAATAATATCTGTTTGTGCCGTTAGTAGTGCGGTAGGCTGCTCCTGTATTGAAGTGCCTTTGAAATATGTTCCAAAGATATAAAATCCTTGCCATCCAAGTCTGCTATTGTACGTGATATTTTCAATATTTTACTGTAACTTCTTGCGGAGAGTCCCAGTTTTGTGACAACTCCCTTTATATATCCCCTCTCTTTTGTGCCTATATTGCAGTAGTATTCGAGTTTTGAAGCAGGAATCCGGGAGTTTGTATTGAACCGCTCGCCTTTATATCGCTCGTATTGGATATTGCGCGCTTTAAGTACGCGTGCTGCAATTGTTGAACTGCTCTCGACTGCAGCAGGGGTGTTGCCGATGTTTATAAGGCTGGCCGGATCAACGGAGCTTACTGCCACGTGAAGATCAATCCTGTCAAGGATGGGACCTGATATGCGTGAGGTATATTTGATGATTGATGCTGTTGAGCATGTGCAGTTGCGGGCTGTACTTCCGTAGAAGCCGCATGGGCATGGATTCATTGTGGCTACAAGCATGAAGTCTGCCGGATAGAGATACTTGTTCTTTACCCGGCTTATCTGAATTGTGCCATCCTCCATAGGTTGTCTGAGAGCCTCAATGATATGGCGGGGAAATTCACAGAATTCATCCATGAAGAGGATGCCATTGTGTGCAAGTGACATCTCTCCGGGAAGTGAAGAGTGTCCTCCACCGGCAAAAGCGGTCACTGTAGTGGTGTGATGTGGTGTCCTGAATGGAGCCTCCTTTATAAAACCGCCCATATTCTGTAAAATTCCGCTCACTGAGTAGATTTTACTTGTCTCTATCGATTTTTCAAAGGTAAGGGCAGGCATTATTGAAGGCAGACATTTGGCCATGAGTGTTTTACCACAACCTGGGACTCCAGAGAGAATTATATTGTGATAACCTGCCGCTGCTATTTCTAGTGCAAGTCTGGTACTCTGCTGTCCCTTGACCTGCGCAAAATCATATTCATGCTCTATAGGAGGTCTGGCCTTTCCACTATGCTCGCCAATAATATTGGAGATAAGGTATCTGCTCCCAATTTCGTCGCTCTCCAGGATCTCAAGTACTTCTCTTATATCTGATGCCGCATAGATGGGAATACTTTCCAGTTCCGAACACTCCATTGCTGCCTCAATTGGGAAAATGCATCCTTCGAAACCGTTTTGTGCGGCAGTTATGGCTATTGGCAATGCTCCCGAAAAACTTCTCAGAGAGCCGTCGAGTGCAAGCTCTCCCATTATAAGGAATCTGTTGAGGCGTTCCTGCGATATGGTATCCTGTGAAATTTGTCCGGAGGCGCAGAGTATTCCTATTGCTATTGCAATGTCAAATGCTGAGCCCTCCTTGCGAATGTTGGCGGGGGCCATATTAATCACAATCCTTTTGCCGGGGATCCTGAACCCGTAATGGTTAAGGGCTGTACTTATGCGTTGCTGGCTCTCCTTTACTGCACTGTCGGGAAGCCCTACAAGATAGAAAGAGATGCCTTTGTCAACATCTGCCTCAATTGTTATTATAACTGCATCAAGACCGCTGCAGCATGCACAAAAGACTTTACACAACATAAAAAAGCGTTTCAAGGTTTCTGTAAAAATAGCTACAGAACTTTGAAACGCAGTGATATATAGTTAAATTAACTCTTTTGTTCCCAGAAATATCAAATTCTAAAATTAATTTGCCTCTTTTGGCAGAATTTTAAATTTTTAGAACTTGAATCTCAGACCAAGTGCGGGCATGAATGCACTTTTCTGGTAATCACCAGAGAAAGTTACTGCACCCTCATTATATGTTCCGTAAGTTTTCTGGCCTGCAAGGTATGCAAGTGTAAGGTCAATTGCCATGAATTTTACAGGGCTCAAGGATGCACCAACGGTACCGCAGAAAGTAGTTGCACCAGGTGTCTCCGGGTTATAATTGTCCTTCTGTACAGGGGTAGTATCTACATATCCACCCAATCTTACAGTTGCAAAGTCTGAGATAACATATTCTCCACCGATTCTTACAGCAAATGAGTTCTCATAACCCTTTATGCTCTTAATTGTATAGTCTCCTGCAGACTCGTCAAATTGCACAAGGAGTTTTTCGTATGCACTCCAGCCGGTATATTGAAACTCTCCTGTAAGTGTAAGACCATCAATTGGTTTGTATCCTATACCTATGTTAAAGATACTTGGAATTGGAAGTGATGCGTCAAACTCTGCATCATCAAGAGCATCCATAAATTTGATTTGAGCCTGCTTTGCCATAATAGCGTTTAAATCAAGCTGTGAAGCCACTGCTGGCGGAAGTGAACCGGCAAGAGTCGCCAAATCCAATTTTGCAAATGTATTTAGAACGCTCTCTGCTGCATCATTTGCATACTCGATGTCAGCCTCACCTCCCTCTACGCTCATCTTTACTTTAGATCTGTATGAAGCACCAAGAGTTACCTTAGGTGAAACATTCACCATAACACCAACATTTACACCAAATGCCACTTTCGCATTTCCCGACAACTCAATGTTTGCCAAGTCGCTTGCAGGAAGAGAGCCTATTGCTGATGCCATTGCACCCATTGCAGGAATCATCTGTGAAAGGGATCCGGCCATTGCACCCAACTGGTCAAAAGCACCCTTTTGAATCAAGGCCTTATTCTGGCTGAAACTTCCAAAGTCAATCATAAGACCGGCACCTATGCTGAGAATGTCTCCAAATTTGTATGAAACAGTTGGCTGTACACTGAATGCTTTCAATGAAACCTCCTGGATAATTGATGAACCGGCCCAGCTGTTTGGCCATACCAATGAGTTTCCTGCAGGGTTTGTCAAACTTACACCAAAAGCAAGGTTTTTGCAGGGTTTGTAGCCGATATAACCAAAAATAGGAGTGCTTAGAGGATTATCTGTCTCCAGCTCTGTAGTTCCATTCTGGTATTTAACTTTTGACTGGATACCTGTAAGTCCCAACGAAATGTCAAATTTTGAATCCATAAATGCCATACCTGCAGGGTTGAAAAGCATACTCTCTGCACCAAGTTTAAGTGCAACGCCGGTATGTCCCATACCTGCTTGTCTGGCACTCTGGCTGTTGATCTGATAGCCCTCTGCAAAAGCTGGTAGAGAGATTGCACATGCGGCAACTACTGCCAATCCCTTTTTAGCAAGGGCCGATAGTTTTGTCAAGTTTTTCTTAATCATTTTTACTTCAATTTATACAAAAAAACGGCCGCAAAGGTATATAACTTTTTTAAAATATACAACTTTTGCGGTCGCTTTTGTAATTTATTACAAATCAATGTTTTAAAAATACACATTGATTTTGGGCGCTAAGATGTAAATCAGTTGTTGTTCATTTCAGGTATATCTACAGGCCTTGGTGTATTGTCTTCCATAAGGTATTTTGAGAAGTAGTCTGCCATTCTCCAGAAGAAGTATTCATCCATTGTTCCAAAACTGTGGCGTTGTCCCGGAAGAACAAGCATATCAAACCGTTTGTTGGCTTTGATAAGCGCATTCACTACCCTTATTGTGCCGCCTGGATGAACATTGTTGTCAATATCTCCGGTAATAAGGAGCAAGTGACCCTTAAGGTTTTTTGCCAACTCCTGATTGGTGTCTATCTTGTATTTGAAGGTTGTGTCACCCTTTTCTGAGATCTCTTCAAGTATGCCATGATGTTGTTCACTCCACCATCTGTTGTAGATGCTGTTGTCATGGTTGCCGGCACAAGAGACAGCCGCTGTAAAGAAATCAGGATATTTGAGGATTGCTGCTGTTGACATAAATCCTCCTCCCGAATGTCCATGTATACCAACCTTTTTGCCGTTGATGAAAGGGTAGCGTGCTGCAAGTTGCTGTACTGCAACCTTCTTGTCCTCAAGACCGTAATCTCTCAAGTTGCCGTATCCAAAGTTGTGGTACCATTTGGATCTGTTCGGGTGTCCTCCGCGGTTACCTACGGTCACCACTACAAAACCCAACTGAGCCAGACGGTCAATCCTGTTCATTGATTTGCTCCAAGTAGAGTTGTTTGCCTCTGTCTGTGGCCCCGGATATACATACTCAATGATAGGGTAGAGCTTTGTGGAGTCAAAATCAAAAGGCTTGTACATTACGCCATACAGATCAGTAATGCCGTCACCGGCCTTCACTTTGAATATTTCAGGGAATTTGTAGCCCATTGCAAAGAGCTGGCTGAGATCTGCCTTCTCAAGATCCATAATCTTGCGTCCGGTGTTGTCATATAGTGCCGACATAGGGGTTGTATCTACTCTTGAGTAGTTGCTTACAAAGTAGCGGTTGTCATCAGTCATTATATTCTCTTCGAAATCGTAGTTGCCAGGATTGAGAAGCTTGATGTTTGTGCCGTCAAGGGATGCACAGTACATGTGGCGGTAATATGGATCCTGACCTTTCTCTTTTCCACAGGCTGTAAAATAGACAAGACGTTTCGCTTCATCAACTCCAACTATCTGGTCTACATGCCAATCTCCTTTGGTAATGCGGTTTTTCAGCTTGCCGTCGGTGCCAAAGAGATACAGATGTGCCCAACCATCCCTTTCTGACCAGTGAATAATTTCAGTTCCGTTGTTAAGCAGTCTGCTTTCACGTTTCTCCACGTATGTGTTGAGACGCTCCTCTATTACGGTTCTGCAGCTATCTGCATTTACCTCAGCTTCACACACATCCATGCGCTTAAGGTCTCTGCTGGTACGCTTGAAGTAGAATTTGCCATTGTCGCCCAGCCATACCGGGGAGAAGAATTCATCATATTGCTCTTTATGGGTAAATGGCCTGTATTCAAGTGTGAGGGTCTGATCCTTGAATGCTGCAGTTTTTATTACCTTGGAACTCTTTGCATCAAAATCAAAGAGGTAAAGATGTTGCTTTGGACTTGGCTCTCCGGGCATCTGATATTTGTATGCTTCAAGTTTAGGCCTTGGATTGGCAAGAACATCAATGACCCAGAGCGGTTTTATATTACTTACATCTGTGCGAACCATAATAAAGTGCCTTGAATCCGGAGACCATGCAATTTGGGCAGGAATCCTCTTGTTTAGCTCCTCTTCAGTGGCATAAGGGTCGGCGTATCTGCCTCCGTATGGAAAATCTGCAGTACCGTCAGTTGTAAGCTGATGCTCGACAATTGTTGAGTCTTTCTCATCTTTGGCAGCCTTCCTCAAGTTCTCGGCATCCATATACCAGAGGTTGTATTTTTTTACATATACGGCATATTTCCCATCGGGTGAGAATCTTGCCCATCCGGGATTGTCATCCCTCTTTTCCTGTTCAGTAATGTCGGCAAGTTTCCCGGAGGCTATATCATACTGGAAGCGGAACACCTTGTTCTCCTTTCCCCCTTTCTTGCCTTTGGAAGAGTTGCTCTCCTTCTTGGGAACCATCAGGGAGCTCTTGATCTCGAATGTCATGTATTTGTCATCTACAAGTTCAAGGGATTTTATTGGAAGATGTTGTGCATCAAATGGATCTTTTGTTATTTCAGTCACTTGGGCAGCAAGTTCAGCCATATCCCACAACTTTCTTTTTGAACCGGCAACCGGATCAACGATATAATATTCTATACCTGAACTGGTTGTATAGGAGTACCAAAACTTGTTTGAGTTCTTGAAATAGTTTGGCTGTACTTTTGTTGAAAATACCATTTTGCCAACCTTTTTTGGTGAGAAGCGTTCTGCCATCTCATAATTTGCCTTTGTGACAGGCCTTTGTTGTGCATAGAGCATACCGCAACATAAGGCAGCTACGGTAAAGAGTGCTTTTTTCAGTAAAGTCATATAGTTGTCTTTTTGTTGTTTGTTGCATATGTGTTATTAGGATTTAAAAAGATGGTCGGGACAATTTCTTCTCCCATTCACCCACCTCCATATCCTTTATGGTGCCATTCTCTATTCTGAATCTCAGCGCAGTCCTTACCTGGTGAAATCCCTCTATTCCTGCAGCTCCGGGGTTTATGACAAGCATGCCGAGACTCTTGTCGTTCATTACCTTAAGGATATGTGAATGGCCGCAAATGAAGATGTCGGGCCTATGGGCATATATAAGTTGCATGGCTTTATAATCATATCTGCCCGGATAGCCTCCAATATGCATCATAAGAATCTTCATACCCTCTATCTCAAACCATTGTACGGGCGGTTGGCACAACCTTATCTGTTGGTCATCACAATTGCCGTACACTCCGGTAAGTGGTTTGAAATTGGCTATAGCATCAACTGTTGCGATATTGCCGAAATCACCGGCATGCCAAATCTGGTCAACCGGTTCAAGAAATTTTTTGAGGCAATCATCAAAGACGCAATGGGTATCTGAAATCAATCCTATGTATGCCATCTTGTAGAGAATGAACAACAAAGGAGGGATGAGCCCTCCTTTGAGAATGAATTATAGTTTTATTATTATCTTCTTTTTGTATAGGAACATGGCCATAAGCATAAATATAGCCACATAGATAAGTGCAAACATAAGTGACGAGTACTCATTGTTGCTGCCAATAAGGCCAACGCACACATTGTTGTAGAACCATCCGGTCAGACTCCAAGTCTTCTCGCCAACAGTCCCGTCCGGAAGAGTAACGGCAGAAGTCCAAGTTATAATACGTCCGAATACCTTGGCAAACAAGCCTGCCATCACAAACGCAAACAACGGATTCATACCCATAGCCTTGAATGGTGTAAATATCTTCTCTTTGCCCTTTATATCTATGAAATAGATGAAGAATGCAAGCATGATAATGCTCCAGCCACCTGCATACAATACGTATGAACCGGTCCATAAAGCTTTGACTATAGGGTAGCAGATGCTCCATACCAAACCTCCGGCAAGGCAGAAAAGACCTATAGTGTAGAGCTGTGCTACGACATCAATTTTGCTGCTTGCTGTGCGTATTTTATTGCCTATAAGGAATCCCAAAAGCAAGGTGCAGGATCCAGACAATGTACCCAACAATCCCTCCGGATCAAATGGAATACCGAATCCCTTGTATACGTGGTCTGCTCCGATTAGCGCTATATCAATAGCTCCAGAGCCCTGTCCTTCCAAAGAAAATACACCTTTGGCTCCATTTTCAAGCGGTGCAGATGCGTCACCCAATATATATAGCAATATCCAGTGAAGCACCATAAGAACACCCATTGCAGGTATGATTTTCTTTGGTTTCTGTAACCATAGGGCAACCAGACCTCCAACAACATAACACATTGCAATGCGCTGCAATACTCCAAATATTCTCAAATGGTTAAGCCAATAGAGGTAGAGTTCGCCACCCTCAAGCCCCTCTTTTGTATAGGTAGGATAGAATGGGAATGCGTTCAATGCAAGTCCGACAAGGAATATGAGAACACCTCTTTTAAGCAGTTTCTTTACACTCGGAGCTGTGAAGAGCTCGTTGTATTTTGCAAAGGAAAATGCCATTGCTGCACCAACGATAAAGAGAAAGAAGGGGAATACAAGATCGGTTGGTGTGCATCCAGCCCATTTTGCATGTTGTAGGGGCGGGAAAATGTGAGCCCAACTGCCCGGATTATTTACCAGAATCATTCCGGCAACGGTCATACCCCTTAATACATCCAATGCGGTGTATCTGTTTGATTTAACTTCTGAAGCCATAAAAATGCCCTTTATAGATTAGATTTTACATTGGCAAATGTAAGTAATTTTTTTGCATTTTTTGTTGTTAAGGTGCTTCAGAACGGCTATATTTGCATTCCGTATGAAAAAAGGTTTCGATAACGAGAAATATCTCAGGATACAGTCTGAGCATATTAAAAACAGAATAGCTCAGTTCGGAGACAAGCTTTACCTTGAGTTTGGAGGTAAGTTGTTTGATGACAATCACGCCAGTCGTGTCTTGCCCGGTTTTCTTCCCGATAGCAAACTGCACATGCTTATGCAGTTGAGAAATGAGGCGGAAATCCTAATGGTGATTAGTGCAATTGATATAGAGAAGAACAAGACCAGAGGCGATTTGGGTATCACTTACGATGAAGATGTGCTCCGTTTGAGCGCAGAGTTTGAGAATGTAGGTCTGCTGGTGAGCAGTGTGGTTATAACGCACTACAATGGCCAGCCGAGTGCCGATGCCTACAGAGCCCGTCTTGAGCGTCTCGGCATGAAGGTCTATTATCATTATACAATTGAGGGTTATCCGAACAATGTGGCACTCATTGATTCTGATGAGGGTTTCGGCAAGAATGACTATGTTGAGACAACCCGTCCGTTGGTTGTTGTTACAGCTCCGGGTCCCGGAAGTGGAAAGATGGCTGTTTGTCTGAGCCAGCTTTATCATGAACACAAAAGGGACATAAAGGCCGGATATGCAAAATTCGAGACATTCCCGGTATGGAACCTTCCGCTCAAGCATCCTGTGAACATGGCATATGAGGCGGCAACGGCAGATCTCAATGATGTGAACATGAGTGATCCGTTCCATCTGGAGGCTTATGGCGACATAGCTGTGAACTATAACAGGGATATTGAGATATTTCCTGTACTGAATGCCCTCTTTGAGGCAATATATGGTGAGAGTCCTTACAAATCGCCTACAGATCTGGGTGTGAATATGCTGGGCTTCTGTATGAGTGATGAGGATGTGTGCTGTGATGCGGCTCGGGAAGAGATAATCAGAAGGTATTACTATGCTCTTTGCAACCTTGCAAAGAAGGGCGACAATGAGAATGAGGTGAACAAGATAGGCCTTATAATGAAGCAGGCCAAACTTACCACAGAATACCGCAGAACCACTGTGGCTGCAAAGGAGAGGAGAGAGCTCTCGGGAGTCCCTACTGCTGCTATTGAGTTACGGGACGGCACAATTATCACTTCAAGGACAAGTCCGTTGCTTGGACCAAGTGCAGCACTGATACTCAATGCAACAAAACATCTGGCAGGTATTCCACACGAGGTAAAGCTTATTCCGGAAGAGATGATAGCTCCAATACAGAAGACAAAGGTCGATTATCTTCATGGAAACAATCCGCGTCTGCATACAGATGAGGTGCTTGTTGCACTCTCAATGTTGAGCAATCAGGATATGAATTGTCGCAGGGCTCTGCAGCAGCTTCCAAAACTCAATGGATGCCAGGTTCACTCTACTGTTATGTTGAGCGAGGTAGACCATAAGATCTTCAAGAAACTGGGAGTGGGTCTTACTTGTGATCCGGTAAAGAAATCAAAGAATTAAGGAATCGTCTGATTGTAGGCATCGTCAGCTCCACTGCCTTTTAATGAATATGGAACTGTTTTATTCCAAAGAGATTTCTGGCCAGTTCTGCTCTCTCGACGAGCAGGAGAGCCGTCATTGTATAAAGGTATTGCGCCATAAGGCCGGAGAGATTATCAATGTTATCGATGGCGAAGGGGCTCTTATGGAGTGCCGTATTGTTGAGGCAACCCGCAATGTAAAGCTCGAAATCATTTCAGTAACTGAAAATTTCGGCTCCCATGGCTATTATCTTCAGATGGCAGTCTGCCCGACCAAAAATATTGACCGCTATGAGTGGTTTTTGGAGAAGGCAACAGAGATAGGTATTGATTCCATTGTTCCTGTGATTGGAGAACATTCAGAGCGTAAAGTCATAAATCCAGAGCGTTGCGGCAGAATTTTGCTATCTGGGGCCAAACAGTCACTTAAGGGTGCTGTGCCGGTTTTGGAGGGTTGTTGCAGCGTAAAGGAGTTCATACTCAATCAGGACTCCTGCTCAAATGAAAATGGCTCGGATACCGGATGTTCCGGAGCAAAGGGCGAATGTGGCGCTTCTGAAGAGGTCGCTGCAACTTTGTCGGGAAGAGAATTGAAACTCATAGCCTATTGTGGAGAAGCAACCAAAATGAGTGTGCATGAGGCTGTGGCGGCATATCTTGAGAATCTCAAGAATATTGGTCCCGACAGCAGGTTGGCAGTAGAATCTCCTGGCCAATCCGTTGCCCGGGCAAAGGCATCTGCGGCAGAGTTGCCCAAAATAAAAATTCTTATTGGACCCGAAGGCGATTTCTCGGCCGAAGAGGTTAGTCTGGCCATACAGAATGGCTTTATTCCTGTTCATCTTGGCCAATCGCGCCTCAGAACAGAGACCGCTGCTGTAGTGGCATGCAGTTGGGTCTACTCGTATATGAGCCGTTGAGGGGCAAATGAAGTCAGCTTTGCTTGAAAATAATATTCATTTTTACAATATGAAAAGGCTATTTACTCTTTTGCTGCTGATGATGGCGGCAGTTGCGTTGGATGCGCAGGAACCGATTATAGGAAAATATAAGAAAGCTTTGGTAATAGGAGCTCATCCCGATGACCCTGAATCCATGTGCGGAGGTACAATGCTCAAATTGAAGGAGCAGGGATGCGAAGTGGTTTGCGTGTACTTTACAAGCGGAGAAGGTGGTATACCCGGAAAAACACATGAAGAGGCTGCTGCAATCCGCCGTCAGGAGGCGCTCAATGCCTGTGAGGTTATGGGAGTAAGGGCTGTATTTATGACCCAAATAGATGGTGATTCTCAAATAAACAAGGAGCGGTATAAAGAGATGAAGGATCTCATTGACATGGAGAAACCCGATATGGTCATCACCCACTGGCCTATAGATGCCCATAGGGACCACAGAGTCTGTTCGGTTCTTGTCTATGATGCATGGCGTCTGAGCAAACACTCGTTTGATCTCTATTATGGCGAGGTTATGACCGGTATGCAGACGCAAATGTTCACTCCTACGGTATATGTGAACATAGACTCCACAGTGGAGTTGAAGCGCAAGGCTTATCTTTGCCATGAGAGCCAGGGTACTGCCGCAAATATTGAAAAATGGCACGAAGTCATCGGCCGTATGAGAGGGCACGAGTTCCACTGCACCCATGCCGAAGCCTTTGTAAAGCACGTCTGGAGATCCAGCGATATGCTGGACAGGTAGAAACTAAAGAAGTTCCTAAAAGATTGGAAGGAGTCCTAATTACTTTTTGGCCTCCTCCCGTACTTTTCCCATTCTTCAGATAACAACAGTATACTCTAAACCCTATTCTCTTATACAGCGTACAGAACAACCGGTCCCATATGCACTAGTTGTTTTGTCAAGTATATAACCGTTACTATAGAACTGAATGGCATATACATCACCATATTCAGCATCTCGAGGTGTTGCGGAAAAATAATAGCCGATAGGCTCGCCTGATGATAGGACGCCAGTATTATAGCGGCGGGCGTTAGCTGATGGATACCAGGCAGTGTCATTATTGGCCAATGTCCAATAGATTCCCATTTTTATAGGATCACCCTTAATCCCAATGTTTGCTGAAGCCCAAAATCCGTCGGGACCACCTTTAGGAATCCTGTATCCCGTAGGGCATGGGTCATATATTGTCTTTTTTGAATCCATCCATCTCTGTTCATCTGATAAAGATGAGCACCATTCAAGTCCTGTTACATAAGTTGTTGGATTTTCTATTGTATAATCAATGCTCTGATATCCTGAAACCCTGGACCATGTTCCGGTGGATAACGCTAATATATTACTGGAAGTGGAAGCAGAACCAATAAACGGATCTTTTCTGCCCCACTGGTAGTGAAGACCTAATGCACCTACGCTGCCTGGAGTGGCTGAAATTGCACCAAGATTCCTATCCATCATGATTCCTGCATTGTTGGCATATATATGGTCAGTCCATCCCTCTTTAGAGCACCAAATATGCCACGACCATAAAATCTTGCCATCTGAGCTCTTTGCTGCAATGCCGGCATTCCCTTCTCTGAAATTTTTTGGGGTGGAGAATGTAATATAACCATTCTTATAACCTGCTGATGCGATCAAATCTCCCTCTTGAGGAGCTATTTCAGTTCCAAATGACTCCCATATAACTTCTACTTTGGCAACACCGCCAACAGATGTGGTACTATTTCCCTTTACCGATTTGAATTTATAGTTACCAGCAGCCTTAATCAAATAGCAATTTGCTGTACCAGCAGCTGAGAGATCAATTTGTACGTCATCTTCTTCTTTGCCTTTTTGTGAAATCGTTACTGTTTTGCTGATGCCCTCACCCGTTAGTGTAATATTGGCACTTCTTCTTGTAGTTTGGGAATTTTCAATAATATTGAAAGTGAGGGTTTCATTTCTTGTTGATTTAGTGGATACATGTTTAATCCAGGATTGGGCAGATGTGGGAATTTTAATGCTATAGTTAATGTTTGTAGTGACTTTAACTTCAATATTTCCGCCAGTGGCATCAATGCTATAGGCATCTGTAACCAATGTAAGAACTTTTTCCTCTTCGGATGTAGATGCACTGAAATTAAGGGCTTTTATTACAACCCTTCCTGCTTGGTCATTGACAAACAGTAAAATTTTACCATCTTCTATTGGATTTGGTGCTGTAATCTTAATTTTCCCAATTGTTGAACTGCTCATTATGGTTTCTGCTTTCCAACCATTCTCAGACAGAGTCTCTATAGTGATTTCGCCTATTGCCCCTGAAACAGAAAAGGAGATTGTCTTGCTTGCACCTGCTGTAAATTTGAGAGATTCGTAATTGTCTAAACTTACAGATAATAGACTTGAAATCATTGGTAATTCAAATATCGTTCCATCTGACAGAGTAAAAATAACACTATCCTCCTTAACATCAATACTTTCAAATAGCCCTTTATCGCTTGAATTATTATCTCCAGTGACCTTGTCAAACTGGGTCCATGTGTTGCCGTTATCATAAGATATGTGCCAATAGCCATCTACAATTTTCAATTGTGGGGTAATGCCATCTACTGCAGATGCTTTGATTTTGTTTCCATGACCATCTAACAGCCAGTTGCCGTCTAAGGTCCAATAGAGAAGTCCATCAGAGTATTGTTGCACACCCATATCTGGTGTATGCCCGTCTACTCCATTTTTTCCATCCTCGCCGTGATAAATTGTGACAGGAGAACTTCTGTTGAAGGAAATTGTATAGCCTATAATCCTTGTTCCCTCATAAATAGGAGATACAGAAGTAATATAATCGTTCTGCTGCAGGGCGGTAACTATTGCTTGCAGAGATGAAATATTTGTATTCATCTGATTGCAAAGTGTCTCAAGTTTTAGTATACGGCTTTCATGATCTCTGAGTTCTTCCCAAATTTCAGAATCATCGAATTTTTTGCATGAAAATACAGCAAACGCAATCAATGCAAATAGCACTATCTTTTTCATAAGATGACGTATTTATAATAAATATTGTACTGAGTTCTACAAATGTAGCAAATTATTATTAAATTACCGCCAGTTGAATCTTGAAAATCTGCCAATTGAAGATGATTGGTTCCTAAGGGATATACAAAAAAAGCACTCAAATTCTTGAGTGCTTTTTTGTAGCGCGGCCCAGGATTGAACTGGGGACCTCATGATTATGAATCATGCGCTCTAACCAGCTGAGCTACCGCGCCATTTTGTTGTTGAGATATCAGGACTCGAACCCGAACCAAGAGAGCCAGAATCTCTTGTGCTACCATTACACCATATCTCAGTATCCCACTTGTCGTTTGGGGCTGCAAATATAAGTAAAATTTTTAAAATCAAGCAAAAAATTAAAAATTATTTTTGTTTTAACAGAACAGTTGCGTAAACAGCAATCGCCTCCTCCCTTCCTACGAAGCCTGCTCCTTCGGTTGTTGTGGCTTTTACAGATATTCTATCAGTTTTAATTTCAAGTACTTGTGATAAACATTCCCTCATCTTTACAATATAAGGAGCAATTTTTGGTTTCTGGAGCAGTATGGTGCAGTCAGCATTTCCAATAGTATAACCTTTTTCATTAATCAGATGATTGACCCGTGAAAGAAGTATTTTGCTGTCGATTCCCTTGAATTCTGCGGAGCTGTCGGGAAAATGTTTGCCAATATCTCCAAGTGCAAGTGCGCCCAGCATGGCATCGCACAGTGCGTGGATCAGTGTATCACCATCTGAATGGGCAACACATCCTTTTGTGTGTTCTATTCTTATGCCTCCAAGGAAAAAAGGCAGTCCATCTGCAAGCAGGTGCACATCATAACCGTTTCCGACTCTTATCATATAAATGTTTTTTTACCTGTATAAACAACTCCACAAAAATAGTTGTTTTTTCAGAAATTTATCCAATGCGAAATCCATCGGATAGATTTTTTAATTCTTATTTGTATCTTTGAAGTTTAAATAGACTGAATCAGTATGGGAATATTTTTTAAGACGCCAAAACACAGAGTCTTCAATTATCAGCCGTTGTATTATGATCCCCGTAAGGAGGAGCTGGAAGAGAAGATTGAAAACCAGCGTAAACGCGATGCCGGTGAGTATGTGCCGGGAGATAATGTCCGCAAGGGCTTTCACCGTATCAAGTATGAGTCAAAGCGCAGCGGAGGAGCAAGCATGCTTATCCGCCTGATATCTGTAATAACTTTGGGAATAGTTGTATATCTTCTTATGCGTTTTACAGATGCATTTGATTTCTTTATGAATTTGTAGAGGCGTAGCAGATTGGATTTTCATTTGTCAAACTTGATTAAGAACTGTAATTGGACTGATATTGTATGATTAGAGTTTTACCAGGCCATATTGCCAATCTCATAGCGGCAGGAGAGGTTGTACAGCGCCCTGCGTCTGTAGTGAAGGAGCTTATGGAGAATGCCATTGATGCCAATGCATCAAAAGTACTTCTTATTGTCAATGATAGCGGACGTACACTTATTCAAGTGATTGATAATGGCATTGGAATGACCTCGGAGGAGGCTGTAATTGCATTTGAACGTCATGCAACATCAAAGATTGAGAAGGCGGAGGATCTATATTCCATCAAGACATTCGGTTTCAGGGGGGAGGCCCTTGCCTCTATTGCTTCTTGTGCGGATGTTACCCTAAAGACCCGCAAGGAGGGAGAGGAGACCGGTACTGAGGTGCATGTTGCTGAGAATACAGTTCTCTCTTCGGTGCAGACGAGTTGTCCGCAGGGTTGTAATATTGCAGTCAGGAACATATTTTACAATATCCCTGCAAGGAGAAAATTCCTCAAGTCAGACAACGTGGAGTACAGGCAGATTGTCTCGGAGTTCATTAAGGTGGCTCTTACGCGTACAGATGTGGAGTTCAAGTTTATACATAACTCAAAAGATATTTATTGCCTTTCACCTGTAAGCAATGTGAAGCAGCGTATAGCGCAGATTGCAGGAAAGGATATTGCCAAGGATCTGATTGATCTGCAAACAGATACCACTGTTGCAAATATAAGGGGATTTGTCGGGCGTCCCTCATTGGCAAAAAAGAGCCAGCCAAACCAGTACTTCTTTGTAAACGGGCGTTTCTTTAAAAGTCCGCTTTTGCATAAGGCAGTGATAAAGGCTTATGGTTCTCTTATTCCCGACGGCTCAACCCCTTCATACTTCATATACCTTGACATTGATCCTGCCAATATGGATGTGAATATACATCCTACAAAGACAGAGATAAAATTTGAGAATGATACGGTAATATTTGAGATACTCCATGCTGCTGTGAAGGAGGCCATTGGTGAGGGTGCATTCCTCCCGTCAATAGATTTTGATACAGAGGGCGCGCCTGAGATTCCGGTTCTGCCGGCAGGTCTCAAGCATGTTGCTCCTCCAAAGATAAATTATGATCCCCTCTTCAACCCTTTCAATGAGGAGCTGGAGTCGAGGCGCGGTCTCTCGGCTGACAAATTCAGAGGATTCAATCCCGGAAGCAGATTCGGAAATAATGAGGAGTTCTCATTCAATGAGTTTTCAGAAAATGCGGCAATTGGGGCCGATGATACTATGCAACCGTCAGCTCCCGACAAAAGCTATTTTACAGGAGAGAACAGTTATGGTGGAGTATTCAGTGATGAGACAGTAAGCGGTGAGCGTCCTATTTTGCAACTTAAAGGAAAATATATTGTTACAACAGTAAAATCAGGGCTTCTGCTTATTGATGTGCAGAGGGCAAAGGAGAGGATCCTGTATGAAAGGTATCTGAACGCCATAAAATCAGGCTCGGTAGCAATTCAGGAGAACCTCTATCCGCAGACCATAGACCTTGACCATGCCTCATATACGCTTCTTATGGAGGATACGGAGTTCCTTAAGGAGTTGGGATTTGACATACGCCCTTTCGGTACGGACTGCATTGTAGTTTATGGCCTTCCTGCCGTTTTGTCTGAGGATGACATTGATGCAAGGGCCTGTCTGGATAACCTTTTGGCAAATTTACAGGAGGCAGGTTCAGATATGCGTAAGGAGATGAAAGAGAAGATAGCTCTTGATATGGTAAGGGCAAAAGGATGTAAATCAGCCAATAATATTACTCATACGCAAGCTCAGACCATTGTCGACAGCCTCTTTGCATGTGAAGAACCACATATGGCACTCAGGGGTGGAAAGTGCATGACAATAATAACATTGGAAGAGTTGGCCAAAAATTTGCTTTAACTTTTCCATAAATTAAATGCTGATATAAAAATTACAGATATGTTCAATAGAATACCGCCGGTTGTAAAGAACCTTATAATAATAAACGTAATAATGTTTGTGGCAACATTTATTGTTGGTGATTTTATGTATGAAAAGCTTTCGCTGTTCTGTTTCCAGTCGCCATTTTTCAAACCGTACCAGTTGCTTACACACATGTTCATGCATGGAGGTTTCTTTCATATATTTTTCAATATGTACACACTTTTCATCTTCGGAAGTGTGCTGGAAAATGTATGGGGTGGAAAGAAGTTCCTTTTCTATTATCTGGTGACCGGATTGGGTGCGGCGTTGTTGCATAACCTTACAATATATATAGAGTTGAGTTCTCTGGCAAATTCTGTAGATGCCGGCAATTTTATCAATTTAATGGCCCAGGCACAGATAAACCAGATTTTGGGGACCCCTACAGTGGGAGCTTCCGGTGCAATATATGGTTTGTTGCTCGCTTATGCCATGTTGTTCCCTAATAATGTAATGCAGCTTATATTCCCTCCTATAGCTCTTAAAGCCAAATGGTTTGTACTTATTTTCGGTGTAATTGAGTTGTTGTCGGGACTCTCTGGAGCTGGAAGCAATATAGCCCATTTTGCCCATTTGGGTGGTATGATATTCGGTTATTTCCTAATCATATACTGGAAGAAGAACAACAGGATGTACTACTAATATCTATTGCAAGGGCAGGTTTGATTATGCCAAAGGAAAAAAGAAATAGCAGCTTTAGACGAAAGACCCCATTTGTTCTGGCGTTGTCATTCAGGGTCATACTTGTTGTGGCAGCTGTAGCTTTGGTGCTCTCATATATATCAATATATGTTAACCCGTCAAAGTTCTCTGTGCCTCTCTTTTTTGGACTCTATTTTATTCCTATTGCAGTGGTAAACCTTCTGCTCTTTTTTATAGCACTCTTCAACGGAAGCCGTTCGGCATGGATCCCAATTATAGCCCTTATGCCATCGTTGCTCTATGTGGAGAGTATCTGTAAAATTACAACAGGTAGTGTGGAACCTCAGAAAGAGGGAATCAAACTTAAGGTCTGGAGTTATAATGTTGGAATGTTCTCAGCCGGCAGGGGAATCGGTACAAAGGAGGAGTGCAGAGGCAAAATAGTGGGGCATATAAGGATGAACGCTCCTGATGTAGTTTGTCTGCAGGAGTTTTTTGTGGAATCAAGGGAGCAGGCCGATACAATTATGGGAGAGTACAAATACAGGTACCATCACCTTTTCAGAGTGAGGAACGGCAAGTTTTTCGGCAATATTATCTTAAGCAGGTATCCGATAGTTGCAGGGGGAAAGATAAGTTTTCCAAAGAGTACAAATTTGTCGGTATATGCAGATATTGACCATTATGGAAGGAAGGTCAGGGTTTATAATAACCACCTTGAGTCGTATAATGTATCATTTGCCGGTTTTATAAAGACCCTTAATTCAGATCCGCAAAGGGAGGAGATTACAGACGAGATAATTCAGGTACATGAAAAGATGAAAGGAACCTTCATCAGACGGTCTGAGCAGGTCAATAAAATAATGCAGAACATTGAGGAGAGCCATTTGCCTGCAATAATCTGCGGTGACTTTAATGATACGCCAATGTCATATACATATCACCGTCTCTCAAAGGGGAGAAAGGACTCTTTTGTTGAGGCTGGTTCAGGTTTTGCCGGCACATATGTTCCATTATGGCCGTTGTTGAGGATTGATTATATACTCTATCCGCAAGACTATGAGGGGGTATCTCATGTTACCCAGAAAGTTGAATTTTATGACCACTATCCGGTTATGGCGGAGTTTATTTTATAGGAATAGTATTGAATTTAAAATTTAAAGAGATGAATACACAGATAGATGCTGCAGTAAAAGTGCTTAAAGAGGGTGGAGTTATTCTTTATCCTACCGATACGGTATGGGGACTGGGATGTGATGCTACAAATGAAAAGGCTGTAGAAAAGATATATAAGATTAAGCAGAGGGCCGACAGCAAGAGCCTCATTACACTTGCTGCAGACATTGATATGGTGTGCAGATATGTAAAGGAGGTTCCAGAGATAGCAGTCACTTTGGTTGAGGTCAATGACAAGCCTATGACAATAATCTACCCGGATGCCGTTGGCTTGGCTCCAAACGTGGTTGCCGAAGACGGAAGTGCCGGTATAAGAGTGCCAATGAGCGATTTCTGCTTAAAGCTCATTTCAAAGTTCCGCAAGCCTATAGTCTCTACATCTGCAAATATTTCGGGTGAGGCTGCTCCAAAATATTACGAGGAGATTTCAGAGCAGATCAAGGCCGCGGCAGACTATGTGGTGGATCCGTCATGTGAAGACAGTGCCACACACCAGCCGTCGCAAATAATAAAGGTTGGCCTTACCAGTGAGATAGAGATAATAAGGGAGTAGTCCTGTTTTACGGTAGAGTGCCAAAAGATCAATTATTCCCCAAAAATTGCACTTTTGAGCTGATCCATTGCCTGTTGCAGAACCTCTCTGCCACAACCGATATTGAGCCTCATATATCCGTCTCCTCCTGGGCCGAATGCCGCTCCGTCATTTAGGGCAAGACCTGCCTTCTTGATGAAAAGATGCACAAGCTTCATCTGGTCTGTACTGCCAAACAGCATGTTGCACAGCTGACGGCAATCGAGCCATATAAGGAATGAACTTTGCGGTCTGATTGGCTTGATGACTCCTTTCAGCTCCTCTTTGCAGTATTTTTCAATGAAGAGTACGTTGCTTTCAATGTATGGGAGCATCTTTTTTCTCCACTCATTGCCATTTGTGTAGGCGGCAATTGTACCCTGTGTTGCAAAAATAGTAGGGCTGCTCAGTTCGTTTACCTGCATCCATTTGAAGAAAGGTTCACGCAACTCCTTGTTTGGAACCACTGTGTAGGAACTTACAATGCCCGCCATATTGAATGTCTTTGAAGGGGCTCCAAATGTAATGCTGATTTGTGCAGCCTCATCACTTACAGATGCAAATGGTGTGTGACTGTTGCCGAACAGCGGCATGTCGGCATGAATTTCATCAGAAATTACAAGTACATTATATTTGTGGCATATTGATGCCACTCTCTGCAAAGTCTCCTTATCCCATGCAATACCTGCAGGGTTGTGGGGATTGCTGAGAATGAGCAGTCTGCACTCATTCTCTCTGCATAACTCTTCGAGATTGTCAAAATCCATGCAGTAGGATGAGCCGTTCCCGTTCTCTACCATTATCAGCGGATTGAAGAGCAAATTCCTGCCGTTTCCTTTGGGCAGATTCATGAACGGAGGGTAGATTGGAGGCTGAACAATAATATTGTCTCCGCTCTTTGTGAAGTAGTTGATCACATATCCGATTCCCTTTACTATTCCAGGAATGAATGCTATCCAGCTTGGATCCACACTCCAGCTCTGCTGCTCTTTGAGCCACTTTGATATTGTGGGAAAATAGTTGTCGGGAATATGGTTGTAGCCGTAAACACCTTGCTGGACAATGGTATTCAAGGCCTCCTTCACACATGCCGGAGTTTCAAAATCCATATCTGCCACCCAAAGGGGAATAAGATTATCTGATCCGAAATATTTTGCAATGGCATCAACTTTAATGGAATATGAACCTTTCCTATTTACATGTTTCATAATTTTAAGCAATTTTTTTAGCAAATATAGTGAAGAGTCACATAACTTTAAGATATTTTTGTAGCTTTGTTTTGTGACTTTTAAACCATTAATAATTTAAAGAATGAAAGAAAAAATTTTAGCACTCTTTGTTTTATTGTTCTGTGTATTAGGACATATAAATGCGCAGGAGAAGGTTGAGCCACTTTATGGCGGAGAGATTGTGAGCAAATATGTATGGCGCGGACAGGATTTTGGAGGTGTGGCCGTCCAGCCTTATGCAGGTCTCTCCTATAAGGGCTTCTCTTTTACGGTATGGAGTTCCCTCGGATTTACCAATGAGGATGTTGCGGAGGTAGATCTGATTGTTGAGTATACCAATGGTGGTTTTACCGCCTCAATAACAGATTGCTGGAGCACATATTATGGCTCTGGTGCCAAATATTTTGCTTATGGGGCAAACTCTACCTGCCATACTTTTGAGGCTCTTGTAGGGTATGACTTCGGCCCTGTAAATGTGGCATGGAGTACAAATTTTGCCGGCTACGATGGTGTAACGCCCAAAGGTAAAAGGGCATATGCATCATACTGTTACATTGCGGCACCATTCTCGCTTCTTACTATAGATTGGGAGGGTGGAGTAGGCTTTACACCTTGGGCCAATGACTATTATGCCGGGTATGGAAGTACTGTCGGGTGTGATGACGATGACTGCTATCTGGGAACAACAAGTTTTGCTGTGTGCGAGATTGCACTTCAGGCTGTGAGGGAGTTCAGGATAACAGATTCATTCAGCATCTCCCTTATGGCAAAGGGATGCTACAATCCTGCAATCAACAAGTTCTATTTTGCAGCGGGTATTTCATTATAGACTCTTCCCGATAGCCATTATCCCGAATGTGTCGGGCCTTAGTCTTTAAGGGAACTTGAAATCTTCAGATAGAGTATCTGCTCGCATTTATAACCCACATTATGGCTGTACATCTGTTGCTGTGCAGCCATAAGTTCCTTTTGTGCATCAAGCATAAGCTCATACGTCTTGGTTACATAGTTGCCGGTCCTCTTTCTTTCAAGCCTGAATCCGGCCAGCTTTCTGACATCCCTGAGTGATCGCCATTTTTCTATAAAAGAACCGTTCTGTTGACATTTATGGGCATAGTCTGCTGCATTGTACAGATGCATTGCCTTATTGGCTCTATCCTCCATTTTACGGTGTTGGGCAATCCACGGACGCAGGTAGCTAGAAGCAGCCTCCTGCAGATTTGATCTGTTGAAGGCCTCTTCAAGCTCCTTGCTGTTGGAACAGACTATTTTGCAGAAGGCATCAACCGCAGAGTTATAGTTATGAAATATGGCCTCTCTATTGTTGGAGTCAAGCTGATGGGCAAGTACATCCATCTGTTCATGCAGTGGAGAGTAACGTGCAATTGCATCAAGCAGATCATAGGCTCTAAGTTGGGCAGCCAGAGATATGGTGCCGGCAGAGAGAATATTCCTTATATCGGATTCGCAGATTCTTATCTGTTCTGTAAGTTCAATAAACCATAGGGCAGGAGTGTAACTGCCATTCTGCCTACCTGTAGGGCCTTTGTCAGATTGAGTTTTCATTGCTGTTTATTTGTGTGAACAAAGATAAAAATAATAAGGTTGACAAAAACATTAAAGCAGAGTATCTTTGCAGAAGTTAAAAAACGCAAATTATGAATCTTACTTATAAATTCAGCAGAGTAACAAAGGTCGCTGTTCCAACAAGAGAGAATATGGTTGATGACCATTTTGGACATTGTGACCACTATACTATTTTTACTATAGAGAATAATAAAGTTGTTGCTAAAGAGGATTATCCGTCACCTCAGGGATGTGGATGCAAATCTGGGATTGCTCCTGTATTGCATAATATGGGCATAGAGGTCATGTTGGCAGGAAGTATGGGGCAAGGTGCAACTAATGTATTGACCGCTAATGGAATAAAGGTAGTTAGAGGTTGTTCCGGTTGTGTGGATGTTCTTATTGAAGAGTATCTTACGGGCAAAGTCTCTGATTCCGGTGAAGGATGCCACTCTCATGGTGAGGATGGACATGTTTGCCACGGATAGTCAATTGGAGATAAAGAGAAGAGGATGTTGATATTCTCACTTTACGTGGAATTCACCATCCTCTTCTTTAATTATATAGTCACCCTCATTTACGGTTACAAACCCATCTTTTGTAACCAATGACAACATGTTGAAACCCATACAGAAATAGGGCGCAAGAATTTTCCCTTGGGCAAACTCCTTAACCTCCTGGTAGTTGGTGCCTGTGTACTGTATGGATTCCATACACTTGGATTAAATCATATATTTCAGATAGACCATTCAACTCCATTTTTGGTGTCTTTGATTTGAACACCAATCTCTTTCAGACGGTCTCTGATCTGGTCTGATTTTGCCCAGTTCTTCTCTGCTTTGGCTTGTACCCTCTCTGCAAGAACCATCTCCATCAAACCTTCAATTACATTCATGTTGCCGGTTGATGCGCCCTCTGCTGCCTGCTCGTCAACAACACCCAAAATGCCCTCAAGAACATCAGAAAATAGAAATGCCAAAGTCTCTTTCTCTGCTGTGCCAATGGCCATTTTCCCATCTTTTACACTATTGATTATCCTGACTGCATCAAACAGATGCGACAATGCAATTGGAGTGTTCAAATCATCACATAGAGCAGCAAAAACATTCTCCTTAAGGGTTGCAATCTCTTTTGCTACCTCTTCAGTCGCATTTGAAACCGCAATGTTCTTAAGGTCTTTGGCAGCCTGAAGAATACGTTTAAGACCTTTCTCTGCAGCCTGAAGAGCCTCGTTGCTAAAGTCAAGAGTGCTTCTGTAGTGTGCCTGCAGAATGAAGAATCTTATGGTCATTGGTGTATATGCCTGTGCAAGCAATTTGTGGTTGCCGGTAAAGAGCTCATCCAAAGTAATGAAATTGCCCAACGATTTGCCCATTTTCTGTCCGTTGATGGTAATCATATTGTTGTGCATCCAGTATTTTACGCCACCTTTACCTCTTGAGGCTGTATTTTGGGCAAGCTCACACTCATGGTGAGGGAACATAAGATCCATACCTCCACCGTGAATGTCAAACTCCTCGCCAAGATACTTTTCACTCATTGCAGAGCACTCAAGATGCCATCCTGGGAAACCGTCGCTCCATGGAGATGGCCATCTCATGATATGCTCAGGTGATGCCTTTTTCCATAGGGCAAAGTCAAATGATGAGTGTTTGTCATCCTGACCGTCAAGCGTCCTGGTATTTGCAAACATATCTTCAAGGCTTCTTCCCGACAAAATACCATATCTGAACTTCTTGTTGTAGGCCTGCACATCAAAATAGACAGATCCGTTACTTATGTATGCAAGACCCTCGTCAAGAATCTTTTGTACAAGATTAATCTGTTCAATTATATGTCCGCTGGCGCGAGGTTCAATGCTTGGCGGACAGTTGTTGAGCTTGCGCATGGCATCATGGAACTTGATGGTATATGTCTGTACTATCTCCATTGGCTCAAGTTGCTCGAGTCTTGCCTTCTTTGCAATCTTGTCTTCACCTGCATCACCATCATTCTCAAGGTGTCCTACATCTGTAATGTTGCGGACGTATCTTACTTTATATCCCAAATGTCTGAAAAGACGTACCAGAACATCAAATGTGATGGTTGGGCGTGCATGGCCCAAATGTGCATCTCCATAGACTGTAGGCCCACAAACGTAAAGTCCTACCATTCCTGGTGTAATTGGTTTAAAACTCTCCTTTCTACGGTTAAGTGTGTTATACAACAGAATATCTCTCTCCATATTGAAAAAATTTGGGAACAAAGATACAATTAGTTATTTACTCCGCCAACGGAACTATAATTTTTAAGGCCAGAATTTCAGTAATGCTTTTCTCCTCACCCGAACTGTTTCTAAACTTGATATATCTTATTTTGCCAACCAGTTCAATAAAGGTGCCTTTCCTGATTTTACTGAAATCAGGCATGTTTTTGGAACTCCATGCCACTATGTTGTGCCATATTGTCTCTTCTTTCCACTCACCCTCTTTTGTCCTGTATGTTTCATGTGTGGCAAGCGAAAACCTTATTACAGTCCCTCCATTTTCTATATTCACAATTTTTGGATCTTGTCCCACGTTGCCCTTCAGCTCCACTTTGTTCAATGATTTTTCCATATTTCGATTCGCTTTTGTTAATGTTGTTTTTTGGAATTCCAATTGCAAAGTAAGTGGATCGGACATTCGTGATCCAGTATCCAAACGTGTATAAACGTTTAAAAACGTAAAAAGTGGGATGTGAAATTTTAAAATTATTGCTTAAAATATGGAATCGTATAATTGATGGTCGGATTATGTAATTTCGGTATTGTCGCAAGTGGCTGTTTGTTAACTTGCGGGGCGAATAATTGTTTAAAATGTAATGGTATGGGAGAAAAGAGATGCCCGGTTTGTGGAACTGCAGTGGTAGGCAGGATAGACAAGGTCTTCTGTTGTGATGATTGCCGCTCTTATTATCATAATGCGCGGTACAGAAAAAGGATAGGAGTCCTGCATCGGAACAAGGAGATGTTGCAACTATGGAATAATGCAGCCTTTCTGGCTGAAAAAAAATCGCACCAACTCTTGAAATTTATTGTAATTCTGTCGGGAATATGCAAAATAATATCTACTTTTGGCACTCCTAAGTTAAAGGATGAAAGAAGATTGATTAAAAATTAAATTGTTTGACATGCGTAGTTTTACATTAATTGTTGTGATGCTTCTCTCTTTTGTTTTCTCCTCGTGTGTGGAGAATTCAAAAAAGTATAAGGAGCTGGAGGAGAGACTCGAAGCTCTCCAGTCTGACTATGGTCTTCAGACAGAGGAACTTGATGCTGTTTTTGCGACCTTGAATGAGGTGGAGGCCGGACTCCAGTCAATAAGGGAGAGTGAAAATATAATAGCCGTACAGTCTACGACAGAGGATGGCATTGATGTGCCTGCAGACTCAAAAGAGCAGATCAAGAGGGATATGCAGACAATTCAGGAGACAATCAAAAAGTATCAGAAGCAGATTGACAATCTCAAAAAGGAGAATAGAATAAAGTCTGCCCAGTTCAAGAAGAGGCTTAATGCATTGTCGGCAGAACTTAAGGAGAAATCAAAACTGATTGAGAGCCTTTCAGAGCAGCTGAATGAGAAGAGTGCGCAACTTGAGATCAAGACCAAGGAGGTGGCAACATTGGGCGAGGTTGTTTCTAATCTGAAGAATGAGGTAAACACTTTGAACCAGGAGGAGAAGCGCCTTAAGGATAAGGTTGCCCATCAGGAGCAGGAACTCTATTCAGTATACTATATAGTAGGAACAAAGAGTGAACTCATTGATGCCGATGTAATAACAAAAGGCGGTCTGTTTAAATCTGCACAAGTCTCTTATCAGTCAGAGAAAGACACTTTTGTAAAAATTGATTACAGGCAGATCTCAACAATAACAACCAATGCAAAGAGAGCAAAAGTGCTTTCGGTGCACCCTAAGGGAACCTATGCTATTGAAATGGTTGACGGTGAGGCTACCCTGATAATTTCTGATCCGGAGAGTTTCTGGGAGCAGACAAAATATCTCGTAATCCAGACAAATTAAAAACAAAATAGCCTATATGAAAAAACTATCTTTAATTTTTACGGCATTATTTGCCCTAATTATAACATCTTGTAGTACAGATATGTCTAATCCATTATTAGAAACATCAACACACCGTTACAATGCTCCGGCGTTTGATAAGATAAAGACTGAGCATTACTTGCCTGCTTTTGAGGCTGCAATTGCTGAGGGTAAAGCCGAGATTGCTGCCATTGCAGACAATACAGAGGAGCCAACATTTGAAAATACAATCCTTGCATTGAACTATGCTGGTGGCAAGTTGAATCTTGTTTCAGGCATTTTCTACAACATCAACGAGGCTGACACCAACGATGAAATGCAGAAAATTGCAGAGACAGTATCTCCAATGATGACTGAGTACAGCTTGTCAACTATCTTGAATGAGAAACTTTTTGAGAGAATAAAAAAGGTTTATGAGCAGAGAGATAGCCTTAACCTTGGCCAGGAGGAGGCAAGATTGTTGGAGCAGACATACAAACAGTTCGCAAACAATGGTGCCAACCTTAAAGGTGAGGATAAAGAGAAGTTTACCAAGATTCAGGAGGAGTTGAGCCTTCTTTCGCTTAAATTCGGCAGCAATGTTTTGGCTTCGACAAATGCTTTCACTCTTCATATCACAGATTCTACAGAGTTGGTTGGTCTTCCTGCTTTTGTAGTTGCAGGTGGTGCAGCAGAGGCTAAATCAAGAGGTCTTGAGGGCTGGGTATATACCTTGCAGTATCCAAGCAGCGGTCCTTTCATGAAGTTCAGCGCAAACCGCGCATTGAGGGAGAAGATGTGGAGAGCAAGCAACAGCGAGGCACTTGGCGGTGAGTATGACAACCAGGCAATTGTAAAGAGAATGGCAGAGTTGAGATTGCAGGAGGCAAATCTTTTGGGACATAAACTATACTCAGATTATGTTCTTGAGGATAATATGGCAAAATCAACAGAGATTGTAAATGATTTCCTTGCCGATCTTTTGAAGAAATCACTTCCTTTCGCTAAGAAAGATGTTGAGGCTGTCCAGCAATATGCGAATGCTCATGGTCTTGAGGGTCAGCTTATGCCTTGGGATTTCTCATACTATTCAGAGCAGTTGAAGAATGAGAAATACTCTGTAAGTGATGAGGTTTTGAAACCATACTTCAAGTTGGAGAATGTTAAGCAGGCTGTATTTGCATTGGCAGATTCACTATATGGACTTAAATTTGAGTTGGCAAAGGATATTCCTGGTTATCATCCTGAGGTTGAGGTTTATGACGTTAAGGATGCTTCAGGCAGACATATGGCTGTATTCTATACAGATTTCTATCCAAGAGAGAGCAAACGTGGTGGCGCGTGGATGACTTCGTTCAGAGAGCAGGGCTTCTCAAAGGATGGAGTAGAGGAGAGACCTTTTGTTTCAATTGTATGTAACTTTACAAAACCAACAGAGACTGAGCCTTCATTGCTTACTTTCTATGAGGTTACAACTTTCCTTCATGAGTTCGGACACGCATTGCACGGAATGTTGGCAGAGGGTAAATATACATCACTTACTGGTACAAGCGTAGCACGTGACTTTGTAGAGCTTCCATCTCAAATTATGGAGAACTGGGCTACAGAGAAAGAGTATCTTGCTTCATTTGCAAAACATTACCAGACAGGAGAGGTCATTCCTGACGAGTTGGTTAAGAAAATCATTGATTCAAAGAACTTCAACAGCGGTTATCAAAGTGTAAGACAACTTCATTTTGGCACTTTGGATATGGCTTGGCATACAATCACATCAGTTCCTGAGGATGTAGTTGCATTTGAGAATGAGGCTGTAAAAGAGTGTATTCTTCTTCCTGTAATTGAGGGTACAGCATTCTCAACATCATTCTCGCACATCTTTGCAGGCGGATATGCTGCAGGTTACTACTCATATAAATGGGCAGAGGTTCTTGAGGCAGACGCTTTCAAATATTTCAAGGAGATGGGTATCTTCAATAAAGAGGCTGCTGAGAATTTCAGGAAGAATATCTTGAGCAGAGGCAATATTGAGGATGCTGATGTGCTTTACAGAAACTTCAGGGGCAGGGATCCTCAACCAGAGGCTCTAATGGAGAAACTTGGAATGGTAAAGAAATAGCTTTGTAAGAAAATTGATTTCCGGTTAATAGCCGGATGCAAGATAGATGTGAGGCTATCCACAAGGTCCCTCATAAAACAGAAAATCCCTGCTGGCCAGCAGGGATTTCTCGTTTATGGAGACGGCTTCATGCCTATCTATTCATTGTGCAAAATTGCATTATTGGCAAATGCCACTGAAAGTGGCTTTATGCCCTTTGTCTGTACTGTGGAAATTATAGAATCTCCAACAATTCAACGGTGAAGATAAGGGTTGCGTATGGAGGAATTGACTGGCCTGCACCTCTCTCTCCGTAAGCAAGATTATAAGGGATGTATAGCTCCCATTTTGAACCTACAGGCATAAGCTGCAATGCCTCTACCCATCCTTGTATAACACCGTTTACAGGGAATACTGCAGGTTCGTTTCTGTCATACGAACTGTCAAATTTTGCTCCGTTGATAAGAGTTCCCTCATAGTGGCATTTTACCTGTTGGCTTGCTGTAGGTCTATTGCCGTTGCCCTCTGTAATCACCTTATATTGAAGACCGCTTTGAAGTGTTACAACACCCTCTTTTTTTGCATTTTCAGCCAAGAATGCCTCTCCCTCTGCCTTGAACATCTTTACCTGCTCTTCTTGAAGTTTGGTAAAATACTCTGTAAGAACCTGCTGAGCCTCCTCTACCGATAGGGTTGGCTGCTGGTTGGTAAGAACAGCTTTTATAGCGTTTGCAAACTCCTCAATGTTCAAATCTTTTACGCCTGATGCCAAAATATTGTTGGCTACACTCATTCCAAGTGCATAACTTACTTTATTCATCTATTCTTCTTATTTATTGTTAATCTGTTTTACTTGAAACCGCAAATATACGTAAAACCAATTTATTTATTAAATTTGTCTCCGTTAATATATTATTCCAAAACTTTAACTTAATAAATATGGGAACAATTATCTATATCGCGGGTATCGTACTTGCTATTATGGCAGTTATTGACATTCTTAAAAAGAACATTTCTGCTCCTTGGAAAATAATCTGGATCGTTTTGGTGTTTGTAACAAGTTGGATAGGTATTGCAGTATACTATCTTTTTGCAAAGAACCGTATCGAGGGTTGGTGCAAATAAGCATATAGGCAGTTTGGATACTGCATAAAAGAGAGAACTCACCGATATAAATTACCGGTGAGTTCTTTGTTTTTATTGATGTCACCAACTGTTTTGGTGGCAGTCCCATATTTTTACTCAATGTCATAAAGCCTGACGCCTTCGGTATATTGGCGCAATGCTCTGGCGAAAACTACAAATGCAAAATGGAGATTATTTGCAGTATTTGTCAAGCCAGTCATAGAAAGCCCTATGCCAGTGTACTGAGTTCTGTGGTTTTAGAATCCAGTGGTTCTCTTCAGGGAAAAGAAGCATCTCTGAAGGAACGCCCATCATCTGCGCTGCATTAAAGGCAGCCATTCCCTGCTCAACAGGAACGCGGTAATCCATTTCACCATGTGTGATAAGTATAGGAGTATTCCAGTTCCTGATAAGTTTATGAGGAGAATTGCTGTAGTGACGGTTGGCTGTAGGGTTGTTGTCCCAAGGTGCACCACCGTTATCCCAGGTAGGGAACCACATCTCCTCTGTCATCATGTACATCTGCTCCTGATTGAAGATGCCGGCATGTGCAATCAGCGCCGAGAATCTGTTTTTATGTACACCTGCAAGGTAGTAAACAGAGTATCCTCCATAACTTGCTCCGGTTGCGGCAACTTTGCCTACGTAAGGTTCTTTCTTCATTACATCAACAGAGGTAAGATAATCCTGGATGTTCAAACCGCAGTAGTCGCCTGAAATCTGCTCGCACCACTCCTGGCCGAAGGCAGTTGTTCCTCTTCTGTTTGGAAGAATTACTATATAGTCATTTGAAGCCATAAGCCTGTAGTTCCATCTTGTAGACCATCCCTGGCTTATTGTACCCTGAGGGCCGCCCAAACACATTAGAATTGCCGGATACTTCTTTGTTTTGTCAAAATCAGGCGGGTAAAGGATCCATGTGTGCATCTTCTTGCCGTCAACAGTGGTCATCCATCTCTGCTCGATGGTCGGCTCTTTCATCTTGTCAAGAGTCTCCTTGTTTTCGAAAGTAAGTTGTGTGCATGCACCGTCTGCAATATTTACTGAAACAATTTCAGCCGGACGCAACATACATTTGTTGGTTGTGATAAGTTTTTCGCCTGCAACCTGAACACCGTCAAAATCAAACAAAAGGTTATCTGCGGTAATTCTGCGGACGCCATTGCCAAAATGGGTCTCATCAGTAGGCTCATTTGCACGTGGCTTGTAAACGGCACTGCAATCTTTGTTCACATCAACCTCAAAGATGGCTGTGAGCGCATTAACGCACGATGTAAAGTAGATTTTGTCAGATTCAGGAGCCCATGTAATGGCCTCAACATTATACTTGAAGTCTCCCGACAACTCCTTTTTGCTCCTGTCAGACATATCCATTACAAACAGGCGTCTCTTGTCGGCCTCATAACCGTTTCGCTCCATGCTTACCCATGCAAGGAGTTTGCCGTCAGGGGAAAAGAGCGGTTCTGTATCATAACCCATCATCCCCTCTGAAAGGTTCTCGGTCTTGCCTGTGGCAACCTCATAAAGGTAGATGTCTGAGTTGGTTGAGAAAGCATATTGTTTGCCGGCAACCTTGCGGCAGGAGTATGCTATATATTTTCCGTCGGGGCTCCAGCTCAACTGCTCAAGGCCGCCGAATGGAAGGGTAGGAAGTTCATAAAGCTCCTCACCTGCACCAAGAATATCTTTTGAGCCAGACAGTGTTGCGCCATCAAATGATGCTACAAAAGTGTGGGGAATCTCCTCAACAAAATGGTCCCAGTGGCGGTACATCAGATCTTTGATGATTCTTCCGCTTGATTTTTCAAGGTCGGGATATACATCTGTAGGCTTTGTGCAAGCTTTAATGTAGCTGATATACATTATTTTGTCCTCTGCCGGAGAGAACTCGAACGCATCAATGCCTGAAACGCCTTTAACCTCCTTCTCATTCTGGCCATTGGCATCCATTATCCACATTGATCCGCCTCTGAGGAATGCAATCTGGCTTCCTCCGTTAATCCAGCGGGCATTGTTCTCACTCTTTGGACTGTTGGTAATCTGATGGTTGTCTGAACCGTCAACATTCATAACAAAGAGTTCTCTGTTGCTTCTGTTCTCCTTTACGGATGTATAGCCTACTCCGTAAAGAATTTTTGTGCCGTCGGGAGAAAGCTGGGGATCACCAACTTTGCCCAACTGGTGCATTATCTCCGCTGTAAAGCGGCCGTCAACAACCTCAATAGGCTGTTTTGTTATCATGGCAGCCTCTTGCTGTTTCTCTGCGCCGCCACAGCAGGAAGCGAGTACTGCAGATGCCAATGTCATTGTAACAAATAGTTTTTTAGTCATATTCTGATATTATTTATACTTCTGATATTACTCCTCAATAAGTTCATAACCAAGGTCATACTCTTTCTCAACTGCCGGACGGCCATATTTCATCCATTTAGGCATTGGAGCTCCCTTCAAATAGTGGTTGAAGAACTGCTCAAGACGTATGCTCAAGTCCTTTGCATTGCGCAACTCCTCAAGATTATGCTCCTCATTGTTGTATTGTAGCAGCCATGCAACTTTTCCAAGTCTCTTCAAACCGGCAAACAACTCAATTCCCTGATACCATGGACCAGCTCCGTCCTGGTCATTGTGCATGATAAGTACAGGAGTTGTAACGTTAGGAAGGAAGAATAGAGGCGAGTTCTCAACGTAAAGGTCATATCCGCTCCAAAGGTCCTTGCCAATGCGGCTCTGGGTCTGCTCATACTGGAACTGGCGTGTAATTCCGCTGCCCCATCTTACACCACCGTAGGCACTGGTCATATTGGCAACGGGAGCACCTGCTCCGGCTGCCTTGAACTTGTTGGTCTGGGTAATCATGTATGCAACCTGATAACCGCCCCAGCTCTGGCCCTGGATAGCCATATTTTTACCGTCAATCCATGGGAATTTCTCAAGCATCTCAACACCCGGCATGATTGAACGCATTGCACTCTGGCCTGGGTGGCCGTCAAAATAGTAGATGTCCGGTACAAATACAATGTATCCATTGCTTACAAAGTAAGGGATATTCACTGTTGAGCGGCTTGGAGCCGGCTGAGAGTAGCGGTGAAGCGTATTTGAACTCTTCTCATAGAAGTAGATAATTACCGGATACTTCTTGTTAGGGTCAAAATCTTCAGGTTTGTAAAGAATACCGTCTGCTTTAATGCTGTCAAGTGTATACCAGCTTACAAGCTCTGCAGTACCCCAGTTGTAATCTCTCTGTTGTGGGTTAATGTCTGTAAGTTGGCTCTCTGTCTTGAAGTTATCTTTTGTAATCCACAAATCCATAGGATTCTGGAAGTTGCCTTTCAAGTATGCATAAACAGGGGCCTTGCCCTTCTCGCCCTTGATGTAAGTGAAGTTGCGGTAGGTGTAAGGGCCATCCTGAAGTTTTACAAGTTTGCCCTTTTTCTTTGAAAGATCCCTGCTGTAAATTCCATTCTCCTTGGTAACATTGTTGTAGGCATTCAGGAATATAGGAGTGCCGGCATTAACCTTTCTTGCAAAGCGGTTGTAGCCGCTAGGGCCGTATGTAAGGGTTGGTTTGTCTACAAGGTTGAACATTGGAGTAAAGGAGATATTGTTCTCTTTTCCAAAGCCCTCAGTAACACAAATCGGTTCTCTTGTGCCTTTAGGGTCAATGCTCCACACATCGTAGTAGTCCTTAATGATAAGGGCGCTGTTGTCATCAACCCACATTGCAGGACCTGCAGATCTTGGAAGGCTTGGGGTGTCATGCTCAATGTCGTAGAATTTGCCAGGAAGGTCGGCTGTGAGGTTCTTCAACTCGCCCGTTGCCATATTGTGAAGCAGCCACCATTTGTTCTGCATATCATAGATTGCATAGAACTGGCCATCTTCAGAGGCTGAAAGTTCATAATATACATCCTTGTAAAGGAGTTTGCGTGAACCATCTTTCACATTCATTACATAGATGTCTGTAGGGTGGATGTAGCTCCATTGTGACATAAGTCTGAACCTCTTGTCATTCTCAAAAAGAACATAGTCTGCGTTTCCGCCATCTGTAACGTCAATTTGAGGAACATCAATATCTCCCAACTGAACAATTTTTTTGCCAGCAGGCTGCATGGTTGCAGGGTCAATGTTTATATAAGCGGTGTAGGCCTGTCTCAAATCCTCATTCAATGTAAGCAACTGACCCGGTTGGATATAGTCGTCATGCCAGCTCCAGATGTCAAGTTGAGGCTTCTCAAAATCAGGCACTGTTGTATCTTTCTCAAGAGGTTTAGGTGCGGTTCCAAAGAAGAGCCTGCTGCCGTTCTCGCTGAATGCGATGTTGCCATTAGGTGAGATGATCCATCCTGCGTTCATGCCCTGGGCATCTTTGTTTACAGCCTCTACAAGAGATTTGGTGGCAGGGTTGTACATATATATTACAAGGTTGTTCTTGGCGGTCTTTGCTGTGTCTGTATTGGCACTGAATGCCATTACATTGTTCTTGTAGAATGTAGGAAGGTTGATTTTGCTCCCTTTTGGTCCCGACAAAATCTCTGAACTCTC
>JAEIGA010000273.1_pt1 | contig 74064 bp, 72 predicted proteins | sample 9270691 | NCBI WGS metagenome assembly JAEIGA01 (sample SAMN17057246, study PRJNA624740) | gut metagenome | biome: biome; isolation source: fecal sample | host: Bos grunniens | place: China: Xizang | collected 2019 | reverse complement strand
CCACTGTCATTTCAGGGCAGATAATATCATGTGCCCATCTTGAGGGCTGAGGACTGGGACTTGCAAGTTCGTGATTTGTATCTATTATAGGTTTTACAATAGCACGGGTAATTTTATTTCTATGAAGTGGCGCAACAAGTTCTGTAATTGCCCAGCTTCTTCCCATACCTGCGGTAAGCTGAACAAAAAGCTTAGCTCCTGTTTTATGAATTTCATCCATAAATTCTTTCAGCTCATCAAACATTTTAGGGTTTTGCCAAAGCCACTTCCCGAAAAAAGTATCACGAAGAGGAGCAATGCCGGGGATAATAAGGCCAACATTGTTGTTTGCTCGCTCTAAAAAGAGCTTTGCTGCTTCTTTGTCAAATCCACATCCGGTAAGCTCAAACCATCCGAAAAGAGATGTTCCGCCCATAGGACACATTACGATTCTGTTTTTAATTTCCACGTTACCGATTTTCCACGGTGTGAATAAAGCCTCGTATTTTTCGTTCATTCTATCATTTTCCTTTCAAAATATTGTGTAATGGTTAATTATTTAAGAAACATGTGCAAAAGCTTCTCATAAAGTTTGCTTTTGTACGGCTGATAACGCATGGGAAGATCGAGCCATGTCTTTTTATCGACGATGGACTTGTAATGGGAAAATGCATCAAAGCCGTCCTTGCCGTGATATGCCCCCATACCGCTTTTGCCGACACCGCCAAAGCCCATCTCACTGGTTGCCAAGTGGATCACCACGTCGTTGATACAGCCGCCGCCATATGAAAGCTCGGTCGTTACTCGCTTAATATGCTTTTTGTTGCTTGTAAAGAGATAGAGTGCCAGTGGTTCATCCTTAGTTTTGAGGTCGTCCACAACAGCGTCAAAATCATCAAAGGTAATTATCGGCATAATGGGGCCGAAGATTTCTTCTCCCATAACCGCATCATCGAAGGTTACGTTATCCATCACGGTAGGGGCAATCTGACAGGTGTTGGGGTTGGTGTTGCCGCCAATTACCACCTTTGTACCGTCAATCAATCCGCAAAGGCGTGCAAAGTGCTTTTCGTTGACGATTTTACCGTAATCTTTGTTTTCGAGAGGGTTTTCACCGTATTGCTTTTTGATCTCGGCAACGACTGCCATTACAAATTCGTCCTTGATCGAACGATCGCAGAGAATATAGTCGGGAGCAACGCAGGTCTGACCGCAGTTGAGATATTTGCCGAACACGATACGCTTTGCCGCCAATTTGATGTTCGCGCTCGAGTCCACGATACAGGGACTTTTGCCGCCAAGCTCCAATACAGCGGGAGTCAGATGCTCTGCCGTATGGCGAAGAACCTCTTTACCCACAGCCTGGCTTCCTGTGAAGAACACGAAATCGAATTTTTGATCAAGAAGCGCGGTGTTCTCGGCTCTGCCGCCGGTTACGACGGCAACGTATTCGGGAGCGAAACATTCCGTAATGATTTTCTCTACAATCTTGCTTGTGGCAGGTGAGTATGCACTCGGTTTGACAATAGCCGTATTTCCTGCGGCGATGGCATCTGCCAGAGGATCAAGAGTTAAGAGAAAGGGATAGTTCCACGGACTCATAATGAGCGTATTTCCGTAAGGCATGGGCTGTTTATAGCTGTGAGAATGAAACTGGGGAAGCGGTGTTACCACCGTCTTTCTTCTTGCGAATTTCTTAGTATGCTTTATCATATACGAAATCTCGGTCAGCACCAAACCGCTCTCACACATGAATCCCTCGTAATGACTTTTGCCCAGGTCGCTTTTAAGGGCATCGTTGATCTCTGTCTGATATTTCCGGACGGTTATATATAGCTTTTTGAGCTGCTCAACACGGAACTTTACGGGGATGGTTGCGCCGCTTCTGTAATATGCTCTTTGCTTTTTAAGCAAATCAGTTATTTCCTGATTTGTCATTACTTTTCACTCCAATCTGCAATTTCGTGATAGAATCTCTCAAGCTCCTTTACACTCATCAGCTTTGGAACCGGATAGAGAGGATTTGCTTCTTTCTCTGCGTGTTTTGCCAAAGACGTAATGTCTGCTTTTTGAATGCCGGGGATTTTATTTGGTATATTCATTTTTGAGTTCAACGCTTTGATCGCTTCAATAAATTTTTTTGCGCCGACTTCGTGGCTATCGCTCTCGGTGCATATGCCTGCGGCGATACCGAGTCGGTGAAGCTTCTTATGTACACTCGCGCCGTACGCTTCAAGCAGATATGGTGTGATAACCGCATTTGCAAGACCGTGAGGCGTTCCGTATCTTCCACCCAGTGAATGGGCGATGGCATGGATATAGCCAACGTAAGATTTGGAAAACGCAATGCCTGCTTTGTATGCGGCATGAAGCATATTTTCTCTTGCAGTGTGATCATTACCGTTAGTATAAGCCTTTTCTATGTTATCAAATATGAGCTTAACTGCTTCAAGCGCAAGCGATCTTGTTTCTTTAGAGGTAGAGCGTCCGATGTATGCCTCAATCGCGTGTGTAAGTGCATCCATGCCTGTGGTTGCAGTCAGTTGCGCCGGCAAGGAGTATGTAAGCTTTGCATCAAGCACGGCATAGCGAGGAATCAGCGGAAAGCTCATCAGGGCGTATTTCCTGTGAGTGTCGAGTTCTGTAACGAGTGCCGCAACTGTGACCTCACTGCCTGTACCTGCCGTTGTGGGAATGGCAATAAGCGTTGGAAGCTTTCGCCAGACCTTCAGCTTCCCGCCGAGTTGACGCAGTGTGCGCTTCGGGTATGCCACCCGTGCGCCGAGCGCTTTTGCGCAGTCAATGGAGGATCCGCCGCCAATGGCAATAAGTGCGCTGCAGTTATGCCGCTGATAAATACAAAGTGCATCCTCTACATTCTGAACTGTAGGATTTGGATTTGTATCACTGTAAATAACATATGATATGTCGCTTGCCTGCAATGACGTTTCGATGGGTTTTAATAATCCGTTCCTCACGATTCCGTTATCTGTAACGATAAGTACGGAGCGTGAATTTTCCCTTCTCAGTACATCTCCGATTTTTTCACAGGAAGCGATAATTTCAGGTTCTCTGTATGGGAGTACCGGCAGAGCTATTCTGAATGCCGTCTGAAACACACGGCAGAATACTGCTTTCGCAAAAAACATAACTCCTCCTTATTTCATGCTATTCTTGGAAACCGTTTCTAAACTTTCGCTGATAATAGAAAGGCAACGATAAAACTCTGAACGTTCTTCCTCGGTAAGTCCTCCACTGATTACAGCAAGGACATTGTCGATTTTATCGGCTATTTTTTTCCCGACCTCAAAGCCCTTGTCGGTCAGCAGCAGCGGATTTTTATACCGCTTGGCGCTTTCAACGTTACGCGTAATATATCCGTTTGTTTCAAGGTAGTCGAGAGCACGGGAAATGGTTGCTTTATCTTCTTCGCATCGCTCGCAAAGGTCTGTTGCCGTTGCGCCGTTTAAAGAATAAATATAATATAGGCACGAAATGTGTGCGCTTCTTAAATTATATTCTTCCATTTCCTGATTTTTGATTTTCTTAATGTTACGGCTGATTCTGTTAATCAGAACCGTAAAAGTTTCGAATCTTTCCTGCATTGTGACACCTCCGCATAAATTGTTGAAATCTCAACAATTTACAGTATACCATAAAATTGTTGAAATGTCAACAGTATTTTGTTTGATTAAGGCATATTTTTCAGCGAAATAATGGGCGAGAATTTGAAATAGGTAAATAGCGTGTAAAATCACCCTATGGCGGTAGACACCATTTTGGGGTGGAATGCCTACAGAAAGTTAGACAGTCCGATTTTGATTGCCAAATTTTCTGTAGGTATTCCCACCACAAAAAATGATATGCCCCCTGTCAAGCAGACAGGGGGCATATTATCTCATTGCCAAGCGACATATAGCTTTTGGCGATGATTAAAGAATATCAATAATCGGCTAATTTCATCAAATCGGGTATTTACAGTGACGGTTTACTTTCGTCATCCTTTCCCTTACCCTCTATGCGGATTTCCCAGTGAATGATAAATGCAAGCAGAGCGCGAATGATGATTACCACACCTAAGATAGCAAGCTCTTCTAAGTTGTGAATAATGACTGTTTTTATTATCTCAGCACCCATCTTAAACTCCAGCGCCAACGATAAGGCTTTGCCAAGATCGACCACAACGTGGAATGGCTGTTTCTTTACCACGGATTTCACGAGACGAACTAACGCACGGCAGGAGCCGATAATAATTATGAGAATGCCTATTAACTCCAATGTGCTGGCTGAAATTTCTGCCAGAATATATAAGGCATCTTTATAATGAGCAATAATGTTTTCAAGCACAGTATTTCCTCCTTATTTCTTAACATACAAATTCCAACCGGACGATACGGTTCTCACTCCGTCATCAGTTACCCACATTGCCTCGAGTCCGGGGATAGATTCCACCAAGGCAAGTCCGTTTTCCTGCGATAAACAGAAAAGAGCAGTAGACATAGCATCGCCAAGACCGGAATCTTTGCAGATCACCGATACGGATACAAATCCCTCAGCCGGCATTTGTGTGTCCGGATGAATAATGTGATGATACGGTTTCCCGTCAACATAATAGTATCGCTGATACGAGCCGCTTGTGACCACAGACTCACCGCTTAACTGCATATAAGCCAGATATTCTTCATCGCTCGGATTTTCGATTCCAACAGTCCACGGTGTTCCGTCAGGCTTGCCGCCTATTGTGCGTACATTGCCGCCTATGTTCAGCACATAGCCTGTGATCCCCCGTTCTTCCAAAGAACGTGCCACACATTCTGTGGCGTATCCTTTTGCGATGGCACCAACATCAAGCCTCATTGCCGGATCTGTAAGTGTAACCGTACCGTTTTGCTCATCTATGACCATTTTCGATATATCTGTATGTTCTGCGGCAGCTTTCAGGCTTTCCAAGGGCGGAAGAGATGCCTCTGCGGGATTATCCTGCCCAAGCTCGCGATAGCTGTGCCATAAGGACAAAACACTTCCCATAGCAATATTTACCATGCCACCGGTGACGGTATACATTTCCTTAGCGTATAAAAGCATATCAACAATACGCCGATCAACAGTCACGGTGCGATGTGCACCGTCAACCAATTCATTTACGGTACAGAGATTTTCCAAACCTTCAAAACGGTGATAAATGGAATATAATCTGTGATATTCTGCAAACTCGGACAGAATTTCATCCGCTACCGCATCAAATGCTTCCTTGGTGTTTTCGTAACCGACAATGGTAATTACCGTGTCGAAATAGTCCATGGAATATGCAGAATATTTGTTTTTTTGAGGTTTTGATGCACAGGAAGTAAGGACGACGCAAAAAATCATGCAAACAGCAAGTGTTATTCGGTGAATTTGTTTTTTCATAATCATTATTTAGACAAAAAAAGGAGAAAAATCTCCTTTTTTTGTTCTTATATTCGCTTACTTCGGTATTACTTTGTAGCGGCTTTTACAAAACCGGATACATAGATGGTGCAGCCGGCAGTCTGAAGATCAGCAACACCCTTGCCGTCCTCACCCATAAGACCTGCAATCTCAGAAGCGGTCTTACCGATGCATGCTGCATCAAATGCGTCAGCCTGTTCAAACCATTCCTTAGCCGCGCCGCCGTATGCTACCATGCCGTAGCTTGCACCCTGTTCTCTCTTGGTAGCAATTGCTTTTGTGGTGTCGAGAGTAGAAGCACCCTCTGCATCAAAGGTGAATGTTACTTCTGCGCAGTCGCTGGAAGCTGCAAGCACCTTGCCGTCAGCATCAGTGGCAGATGCGAAAACATTAACTGCAACCTTGTTGCTGCCGTCCTTTTCTTCGGTGGCATCAGTGAGGGTCTGCTCAGTTGCGATGCTTACCTTGAGTGCGGCATCTGCGCTAACCTCAGCGGAAGCGGCGTTGTAAGCCTTTTCAATAGCGCCTACAAATTCGTTGATCATGATGGTGCAGCCGGCACTTATAACCTCGTCGGTGCCCTTGCTGCCTTCAGCAACGAGAGCCTTGACTTCGTCAAGAGTCTTTCCTGCAACAAGTACCTCGAAAGCATCAGCCTGCTCAAACCATTCCTTGGCAGCACCGCCGTATGCTACCATGTTGTAGTCAGCTCCCATTTCGTACTTGGTCTTGAATTCGTCGTTTGCAAGAGCTTTTCCGTCTGCGGTGAAGTTTACAGTGTTGCTTGCAGTGTCAAGTGCACAAGCGACGATCTTTCCGTCAGCGTCTACAGTAACAGCCGCGGCGGTAACATCAATCTTACCGGAACCGTCTTTGTCGTCAGTAGCGTCAGTGGCGGTGGGAGCACCGGTATAAACACCGGCACCGAACTTAACTGAAGTGTTAGTTTCGCCGCAGCCAACTAAAACTGCGGACAGTGCCATAAGAGCACAAAGAGCAAGAGTCAAAACCTTTTTCATAATGAAATCTCCTAAAAAATAATTTTTAATGTATTACTCAAGTATTGTACCACATAATTGCTTATCTGTCAATGGATTTTCTGTTATTTGTTTCACAATCTTTATCAAAACAATTTTTTCGGTATCTTTTTTATAAGAAAAGATCCGCAAAGTCCTACCAGAATGCCTGCAATAATGCCTGTGACGGTCAGTACAACCATATAATAGCCCAGTTCTGCCGTTTCAAGTAACACCATTGCCATCAAAATTTGTCCCAGATTGTGAGTGACACCTCCGGCAACGCTGACTCCTACCGCAGACATCAAATTAAATCGGCGGAGAAGTATCATAACAAGCAGACTGAGAACAGCTCCTGCCAGACTGTACAAAAATGTCATTGCGTTGCCGAAAAGTATGCTTACAAGCAAAATTCGCGCTAAAGATACTCCCGCGGTAAAGGCAGGCCCTTGCCTGTAAAGCAAAAACACGATGATAACATTAGGCAGTCCCATTTTAATTCCCGGTATAGACGGAAACAAAGGCTGCATCATGACTTCTGCATAGGCGAGTATCAGAGCAAGTGCGGTACACAAGCCAAGAAAGGCAATTTTTTTGGATTTTCCCATAATAACCAACCTCTCTACGCCACAATATCGGGGGAGTCTGTGCTGTTATCGGTAATTACGGTAATCACAACACGGTTAGGCAGACACACGATACTTTCACCGTTTCGGAAGATAGGGCGGTGAGCAACACAGATTCCATCCGGACAGGATGCGGTTTCCATGTATGCTTTCCCGTCGCTGATTATCAGCCTGTTTAACTGATTGCTGTTTTCACCGCTTTTAATATCTTCGGTAATATTCTGTGATAAGGAATATGTGCCGTACAGCTTCCCGTCAACGGTGATCTTAACCGTGTCACCGCTGCTGCGAAATACGAACAAATACAGTGCTCCTAACATAGATATTAAGAGTAGTACGGCTATGAAAAATATATCGTTTCGCAGGTGAAATTTGGAGGTGCTTTTTTCTCTTTTCATATCATTTAACAAGTGCGTGGGGATCATAATTTTCCGGAAGATCCGGGAAATAAACTTTCTTAAGACAGCCGGTGGGGCAGTCGTCTGCGCAGAGTCCACAGCCTGTACACTTATTATAGTCAATTACAGCCAAATTATCCGTAACCGCGATAGCTCCATTAGGGCACGCCTTTTCACACTTTTTACAGCCAATACAAGCGTTTTTACAAGCCTTGCGGGCATCAGCACCTTTTTGCTTATTGCCGCACATCACCGCAACAGCCGCCTCCTGCGGAAGCATGGTGATAATTTGCTTGGGACAGGTGTGCGTACACATACCACAGCCCACACATTTGGAGGTATCTACCCGTGCGATACCGTCTGCTATGCAGATAGCCTTGGAGGGACACACAGCCGCGCAGTCTCCAAGACCAAGGCAGCCGAAGCGGCAGGCATTTGTTCCGCCATAAAGCATTGATGCGGCGTGGCAGGTCTGAACGCCCTCATACTGTGCAATAGGATATGTAGCACCGCAGTGACCGTTGCATGCTACAAATGCGACTACATCTTCAACCTGTGTTTTTTCAATACCGAGTATATCGCTGATCTGATCGGCGACCTTTTGTGCACCGGGAATGCATAAATTGGGCTTTGCGGTATTTTCCGCTAAAGCGGCGGCGTAGTCATCACAGCCCTTGTATCCGCAAGCACCGCAGTTGACACCCGGTAAGCATTCTCTGATGGTTTTCTCCAATGGGTTTTTGTTTACCGCAAAAAGATGAGAGAAAACTAACAGTAAGAGACCTGCCGCCAAAGCGATGGCAAGCATAAAAAGAAATGCAATTAAAATTTCCATAAACAGTCCCTCACATTAACCAAAAATATTTTCCACAATGCCGCCAAAGCCCATGAATGCCAAGGATATAAATGAGGCGGCAATAAGGGTAACTGCAAGTCCGCGGAAGGGGGTGGGAATGTTTGCTTCATTGATGCGTGAACGAAGTCCTGAGAACAGTACCATTGCCAGCAAAAATCCAAGACCGCATCCGAGTGTACTTGCCATAGACTCTATAAAGGAATATCCGTCAATAATATTGTTTATGGTAACGCCGAGAACCGCACAGTTGGTGGTGATAAGCGGCAGATACACGCCAAGACCTTTATACAGAGAGGGGGAGAGCTTCTTTAAAAGCATTTCTAAAATCTGTACAAGTGTGGCGATGATCAGAATGAAAACAATATTCTGCAAATATCCCATATTCAGCGTATTAAGTACGAAATGCTGAATAGGCCAGGTTACTGCTGTTGCCAGCAGCATGACGACGGTTACGGCAATACCCATGCCCGATGCCTGATCAAATTTTTTGGATACGCCCAAAAAGGGGCAGATGCCTAGGAAACGGCAGAGCACGTAGTTGTCCACAAAAACAGCGGAAAGCAGAATTACAATAAGAAGCTTGAATTCTTCCATCAATTTTCAGCTCCTTTCTCTGTACAGGGTTCATTTTTATTGCATATACAAGCGTTAGGACAGCTACTACAGGAGAAAGAGGTTTTTGCAGGAGCTTTTCCGTGGGTTGCGGCGTACACCAGCGCAATGAGAAGTCCGTACACAAGCAGTCCGCCGGGAGCCTTTGCCAAAAATGCAATCTTGTATTCTTCCATAAACGGAATGGCAATTCCGGCAAATGATGCGGCTCCGAAAACCTCTCGGATGGTAGCCATAGCTCCGAGAGCAAGTGTGAAGCCAAGTCCCATGCCGATTCCGTCAAGTGCGGAAGAAACAACGGTATTCTTGCCTGCAAACATTTCGGCGCGGCCTAAAATAATGCAGTTTACCGTGATCAGGTCAAGGTACACACCAAGCGTTTCGTAAAGTCCGGGGAAGAATGCCTGTACCAGCATTTTAACGATAGTAACGAATCCTGCAATAATTACTATATAGCAGGGAATACGCATTGTTTCGGGAATGATCCTTCGAAGCAGTGAAATGAAAATATTGGAGCAGAGAAGAACTACTAGTGCCGCAAGACCCATGCCCAAGGCTCCCGTAACAGTTGTTGTGGTTGCCAAAGTCGGGCAGGTGCCGAGGATGAGCACCAAAGTGGGGTTTTCCTTAAGGATTCCGTTTGTTAAAACGGAAAGCGAACTTTTCCTGTTCATAATCATTCCCCTCCTTTCAAAATTTCTACTGCCATAAAGGCACGTTCAATAGCCTGCTTGTAGCCGTCTGTAGTTAAGGTTGCACCGCTAATAGCATCTATCTCGGTGTAATTATCTTCTGTCTTTCCCACAAACTGACCGTAGAAGTCCTCGTCTGCGCAGGCGTCGCCAAGACCGTCTGTTTCGCCTTCGGAAACGGTGATACAGTCGATGATTTGACCGTCAGCCGTCATAGAAACGCGTACAACGATGTATTCGCCAGATGCAGGATGATACTCATTGCCGCCCTTGATGCCGTAGCCGGCGCCCTTGGTTTCAACTACATAGTTGCCCGAAGCTGTTTTTGCCGCGAAAATAACTGTTTTTGCAAGGTCAGGATAAGCGGACAGATCAATTTCTTCAAGAGAGGAAGCCGCGATTGTTGCAACCGCATCAGTAATAGCGGCAGTGTTTTCCACGCCCTCGCTGATAACTGTACCGTCAGCCAAAACGCCTATAAACTGTTCGCCAACGATGAAAACATATCCTGTCCCGTTTTCGGCGGCATAAACGGCATCAACATTTTCGATAAGTTCCACAAGGAACAGCTTTTCAAATTCCCCTTCGCCTGCCGGAAGAGCCGCCGACAGATTATCCGCGAGGATTTCTTCCTCGGTGCGAATATCTACAGAGCCGCCTCCGAGAATAATAGCGGTATTCAGCGCATCCTTGACAGCACCTTTGTATGCGGCGGTTGTTTTGGTAGCTCCGCTGATGGTATCAACTGTATCTACACCGGCGGCGTCCTTGTTTGAAAAGTTTTCGCCGTAGGTCTTTTCTTTGCCAAGGGTTTCGTTAGAGGAAATGCAAACCGCACCGGTTACAACGCCATCCCCTGAAACTCCGCACATGATTACCATGTCGCTTCCGTAACCGGCTGTGACAAGCTTCACTACATATCCAAGTCCGGTCGTTTCCTTATAAACCTCGGAGACTGTTGCAGGTAGTGTGTAATCTGCGGTTGAAATTGCCTCAAAGCCGTTTCCGTTTGGCATTACTTCAAGAAGTGCCTGATTTGCAGAGTCATTTTGATTTTTCAGAATAATGGGAGCGGTAAATGAGTTGGTGAGCGCGAGAAGCAATGTAATTACCGTGCAGATGCAAACAAATACGGAGAGATTTTTTATGTTTTTTTTCATTATCGTTTTCCCCCCACTGCAAATACTTTATATTTGGTCCACTGATCTATATACGGAGTAAGTATGTTCATAAACAAAATCGCAAAGGAAACTCCAGCGGGATAAATGCCAAAATAGCGAATCAGGCAGGTAAGTAACCCGGCACCAAGACCAAACAGGACCTTGCCCCATGAGGTAGAGGGAGATGTGACATAGTCGGTAGCCATAAAGATAGCACCGAGAAATACGCCGCCGGCCAGTGTAAGGCTGAGTGCAGTGATGGCATCGAATCCTTCCATGAAGAATGAGAAAACAAATACAGTGCCTATGAATAACGTAGGGATGTGCCAAGTAATTACTCTGCGCACCAGGAGATAAATACCGCCGAGCAGCAGGGCGGCAGTGCAGGTCTCTCCAATTGCACCGCCGTAATTGCCCATGAACAAAGTAAGCAGAGAGGGCATCTTATCAGCCACAAGAGGGGTTGCACTTGCTACTGTATCTATAGGAAATGCCGATACAGCCAACGATTCAAAGGCTATCAGCATAAATACTCTTGCCGTGATAGCCGGGTTTACCAGATTGCCGCCAATTCCGCCAAACAGACACTTTACAACAATTATAGCAAACAAAGAGCCAATGACACACTGCCAAAGCGGAATATTTGCGGGCAGATTCAGTGCGAGCAGTAATCCGGTAACGGCGGCGGACAGATCGCCAACCGTCTGATCTTTTTTGGTGATAATATTGAACAGTGCTTCGAAAGCAACACAGCAGGCTACACAAACTACTATGGGAAGTAAAGCACGCCAGCCGAAAATTACAGCTCCTGCCACAGTTGCAGGGAGTAATGAGATCAGTACATCTCGCATAATACCGGCGGTGGATCTGCCGCTGTGGATATGAGGAGAAATCATTACTTTTGTTAAAGAATTCATGATTTTGGAACCTCCTTCTTTTGTTCTTCTTTCAATAACTGCTTGGACAGCTTGTTCATCTGAACCAAGGGACGGTTGGCAGGGCAGACAAAGCTGCAGCATCCGCATTCCATACAGGTTTCAACCGACAGGGCCTTTAGAGCTTCTGTGTCTTTCTTTTCATACGCGGCGGCAATAGAAGCAGGAGCCAAGCCAAAAGGACAGGTGTTGGTGCAAGTTCCGCAGCGGATGCAGGCAGTGGGCTTTGGAAGCTTTGCTTCTTTTTCTGTCAGGGCGAGGATAGCGTTAGTGTTCTTCAGCACCGGGTAATTGGTATCAGGCACTGTCACACCCATCATAGGACCGCCGTAGATTATCTTGGCAGGCTGTGCCCTCAGACCACCGCAGAATGAGAACAAATCCTCAATCAGAGTACCGATAGGTGCAATTATATTCTGCGGATTTTTTACTGCACCGCCGTCTACTGTCACACATTTTTCAACCAGCGGCATTCCGGTGCGCAGATAAGCTCCGATTGCCGCAAGAGTTGTGCAGTTAAGCACAATACAGCCAACATCAATAGGCAACTTTCCGGCAGGCACCTTGCGGCCTGTGGTATGATAGATCAGCACCTTTTCTCCGCCCTGAGGGTATACGGAGGGGAGTGACTTTACGTTTACAGTGCATTCGGATATGGAAGCCGCCATGGTATTCATAGCAGAGATTGCCTCTTTTTTGTTGTTTTCTATGCCTATAATCACATTGTTTATTCCAAGATGGCGGTTAAGCTGACAGAGAGCGTATGCCATATCGTCGGCACGTGTCAGCATTGTTACTGTATCGCTGGTAACATACGGCTCGCATTCCGCACCGTTGATAATGAGATATTCAATACGCTCGGGTGCCACATCCAGCTTTACATGGGTGGGAAAGCCTGCACCGCCAAGACCCACAATGCCGCTTTCGCGAATTGCGGCAATAAACTCGTCTCTGCTGTTAACAGAGGGGGGGCATATCGCAGGATCAACCGTCATTTTTGCATCGGACTCGATAACTACTGCTGTAGTGGCATTACCGTAGGGCGGCAAATATTCCGCAAGCTTTGTTACCTTGCCGGATACGCTTGAATAAACGTTTGACGATATTTTTCCGCTTGCCTCACCGATTTTTGTGCCAACCATAACAGAATCCCCGACCTTGACCGTGGGGATAGCAGGTGCTCCGATGTGCATTGCCATGGGAATTGTCACAGATGTGGGAGCATCCATTCTGACCGTTGGCTGTTTTAATGTATTTTTTCTGTGCGGAGGGTGTATTCCGCGAAGATGGAAAGCCATACTCATATACCTTTCTCTATTGATGAAATATGTCGACAGACACAATATACAGAGCGCCGCTCTGAAGATAAACATAATTCGACTTCTATATTATATCACAGCCGATTATAAATTTCAAGATTTAAATTAAGGATAACTATATTCTATTTAGTAATAATGTAATTTTGATGAATTACGCGCCCTTGATTCCATTTGGGGAAACAGCAGCAAATAAAATCAGATGCTCCCGAAAGCACTGTCTTTCGGGAGCATCTTTGTTACAGCTCAAACCAAAATGTAGATCCTTCACCTACACGGCTTTCTACACCGTATCGGGCATTGTGAAGATCAAGTATCTGCTTGGCTATTGAAAGCCCCAAGCCTGAGCCGGATGCGGCGCGCCTATGGAGCTTGTCTAACTTGTAGTAACGCTCCCAAATGCAGGGAAGCAGTTCTTCGGGGATACCCTCGCCGTGGTCGGTCACGTCAATGCGCGCCTTGGTGCTGCCGTTATCGTATCGGATAAGTGTCTGCTTTACAAGTACGGTTTTATCATCGCCGCAATGTGTCACAGCATTTCCGATGAAATTATAGATCACCTGAAGTATGCGTGTGCGGTCTGCGCGAACGATTATTTCGCAGTCGCTTGAAAATTCGATGGAAACGCCGTTTTGCTCGGAGAACTTTGAAAAACGCCCTATTACTTCGCGTACCGTTTCGGTAATATTAAACTCACCAATGTCAAGCTCCTGCGTTCCGGACTGAAGCCTCGAAATATCAAGAACGTCGTTGACAAGTGAACTTAATCGGTTTGCTTCGTCAATTATGACCTGAACATTTTCTGCGGTGTTCTCACCCGGAATATCACGCATCATTTCAGCATAGCCTGTAATCATGGTAAGCGGTGTGCGCAGGTCATGGGAGATGTTTGCAATAAGCTCACGCTGAAGTTTTTCCACCTTTGACAGCTCTGAGGCGGCATATGACAGCGTTTGTGACAGCTCGGCTATCTCACGGTATCCGCCGGCGGTAAAGTCGGCATCATACACACCCAGTGCAAGCTCACCTGCACTTTTACTTATTTTTTCGATTGGCCTTGATATGCGGCGTGCCAGCAGAAATGAGAGAAATGCCGCAAGCAGTGTCATTATTACGCTTATAATTATAAGCTCGCTTTGAAGTGTGCGGACAGTGGATGCCACGGGCGAAATCGTTGTATTAAGCATCACAACTATATCCTGTCCGCGATTGTCCGAATGTACAATTTTAGTATAAATAATGCTTTCTGCGGAATTATCGTCGTTTTGATCTTTTACCGGGGCTTGCGGTGTCAGAAGGCTCTCCGGTTTCAGATTTCTGAAAGCGTCAAGCTGAAATTTTGAAAGCTTTTGCCCGCCGTCTCGTTTTGCCGTAGTGTACAGAGTGTAAATGTTTCTGGCAGACATGGTGTGGATGCTGCAGTCTGACAATGCATCCTCTGAGGATATAATATTTCCAAATTCATCGAAAATCAGCACACATACCTGTTTTTCTTTTGCCGTGCGAATCGCAAGTGTTTGAAGCTCAACTGTTGAAGCGTCAATTTGATCACAGAGGTCTGTCGCAGAGGATTTGATCTCGGCTATTCTGACCGCTTTATATATCTTCCCGAAAAAAGCTACCTGAAACAGCCACAGAAGCCCTAACAAAAGAAGCAAAAACAGCATCATACAGCCGAAAAATTTCCATTTTACGCTGATTTCACGTGCCGGTGTTTTTCTATTTTGATTCAAAACGGTAACCTACCCCCCGAAGTGTTACAATAAGTCCGGCGTAGTTGCCAAGACTTTTGCGAAGAAGCTTGATGTGCGTGTCAAGCGTGCGGTCGTCTCCGTAAAAATCGTATCCCCAGACCTCGGTTATAAGCTTTTCTCTGGTGAGGGCGATATTCCGGTTTTTCAGCATATAAAAGAACAGATCATACTCCTTTGGAGACATATCTACTCGCTCACCATCAACATAGACGATCCGTGCAGTGATGTCAGCTTTCAGTCCGTCGATTTCAACTACCTCATTTTTCTGTACCGATGCCGCGCCGGAGCGCTTAAGCACCGCTTCGACCCGAAGCATAAGCTCTCTTGGAGAGAATGGTTTTACAACATAGTCGTCAATGCCAAGACCAAAGCCGTTTATTTTGTCATATTCCTCGCCTCTTGCGGATAACATTATAATAGGAGTATTTTTTGTACGGCGTATCTCACGGCAGGCGGAAAAGCCGTCGAGCTCAGGCATCATAATATCCATGATGATGATATCAAAGTCATGCTCACGGCAGAGTGTGACTGCCTGCATCCCATCTGCCGCTTCGGTCACCTCATGTCCCTCAAATTCGGCGTATTTGCGTATAAGCTTTCTTATCATTTCTTCATCGTCAACGGTAAGTATTTTATACATGGGTAAACTCCTCCGTATAAGCTTTTACACCTACATTATAGCACGGAAAATATGAACATTGCAATATACTTCGCCAAATGTTCACAAAACAATCAGCCGAGGCTCATTATGCGAGCCTCGGCTGTATAAAACCATAGCTGTAACGTATTTTGTATAGTGCGATATCTTAAGAAAAAACGATCTATACCCGTATGCGAATGATCGGGTATGTAGCCGTTACATTATTGTTTCAAGCCCAAAACTGACACCGATTGCATCATTGACCTTCTTCATAATGTTATCGTCAAGGTGTCCCATTTTTTCTTTAAGACGCTGTTTGTCAATGGTGCGTATCTGCTCAAGCAGAATTACCGAATCCTTGGCAAGACCGAATCGGTCGGCAAGAACCTCAATATGAGTTGGCATACGATTTTTTCCTATTTGAGACGTTATAGCTGCGGCGATGACCGTAGGACTGTATTTGTTGCCGACATCATTCTGAACGATTAGAACCGGGCGCAGTCCGCCTTGCTCCGAGCCTACTACAGGACTGAGGTCGGCATAATAAATATCTCCGCGTTTGACAGTCATGCAAATTCACTCTCCATGCTTTTTTATTTTACATCTTTATTTTTTACCCGGAGTGGGAGTTTTAAACATAGCAGCAAATAATAATTATAATTGTCTCCCATGACATTTTATTACAGAGCTTCAGAGGGCGTGAAAGTACGGATATGCGTAAACTTGCGGCAATATGCCATAACATCAAAAAATAACCGTATTCGCTTGACAAACCGCCAAGGTTGGTATATAATATTTATTGTAATAAGCAGGCGTAGTTTAGTGGCAGAACTTCAGCTTCCCAAGCTGACTGTGCGGGTTCGATTCCCGTCGCTTGCTCCAAACGACAAAAACGAGGGCTTGTCCCTCGTTTTTGTTGTTTCAAGAAAGGGACAGGTTGAGAAGATGCACCGCAAGAATGCGGAGCATTCTTGGCTGCGACACCGCGAAGCGGTTTCGCATAGGGTTCACGATTCCCGTCGCTTGCTCCAAACGACAAAAACGAGGGCTTGTCCCTCGTTTTTGTTGTTTCAAGGAAGGGACAGGTTGAGGAGATGCACCGCAAGAATGCGGAGCATTCTTGGCTGCGACACCGCGAAGCGGTTTCGCATAGGGTTACTGTTATTTTCTCATAAAAAATTCCGCTTGTTAATAAAATATACATTGAATTTTCTGCTTTAGTATGCTACAATATAAGAAATCACGAAATTTTCCAAAGGGAGACATATTTATGAAGATCAATTCCAATTATAAAAACCTTAAAGCAAGCTATCTCTTCTCAGATATTGCAAAAAAGACCGCGGCATACAAGGAGAAGAATCCCGATGCCGATATCATACGCCTTGGAATCGGTGATGTTACGCTTCCGCTCTGCACAGCCGTGGTTGATGCCTTTCATAAAGCCGCAGATGAGATGGGCACGAAAGAATCCTTCAAAGGCTACGGTCCGGAGCAGGGCTACGGCTTTTTAAAGGATGCCATCAAGGATTATTATAAAGCCGAGGACGGCGTTGTGCTTGATGCAGACGAGATATTCATCTCCGACGGCGCAAAGAGCGATCTTGGAAACATACTTGACATTTTCGCAAAGGACAACACTGTGCTTGTGCCCGATCCTGTGTATCCCGTGTATGTTGATACCAATATCATGGACGGAAGAAATATTGTGTACATGAACGGTACTGCGGAAAATAATTTTCTTCCCATGCCCGATGATTCCGTTGATGCAGATATAATTTACCTCTGCTCCCCCAACAATCCCACAGGTGCGGCGTACAATCATGCACAGCTTAAAGAATGGGTAGATTATGCCACCAAAAAGGGCGCAATAATCCTCTTTGATGCGGCTTATGAGTCATTTGTAATTTCAAAGGAGCTTGTTCGCTCAATTTATGAAATTGAGGGTGCAAGAAACTGTGCTATTGAATTCTGCTCCTTCTCCAAGACCGCAGGATTTACGGGTACACGCTGCGGATGGACTGTTGTTCCTATGGAGCTTGAGGCTGACGGTATGAGCCTTAACAAAATGTGGCTTCGTCGCCAGACCACCAAGTTTAACGGCGTTTCCTACCCTGTACAGCTTGCGGCGGCGGCTGTGTTTACGCCTGAGGGACGCGCGCAGATCGCAGAAAATCTCTCCTACTACAGAGAAAATGCAAAAATCATCACCGCGGCTCTTGATGAGCTTGGAATTTGGTATACCGGCGGCGTAAATTCTCCCTATATCTGGCTTAAATGCCCGAATGGCATGGGATCATGGGAATTTTTCGACCTGCTTCTTACAAAAGCAAATGTAGTGGGTACACCCGGTGCCGGATTTGGTGCTATGGGAGAGGGATTCTTCCGCTTGACCGCGTTTGGCGACCGTGAGCGCACAAGAGAAGCGGCTGAACGTATCAAAAAGCTGTTTAATTGATATTTAACGTAACATAAATAAGAAGCGTGGGCGTGTCCTTATGGGACTGTGCTCACGCTTCTTGAATATTTTAAATAAAATTTCAGAATATGCTTGACCTTGGGAAAAAAATATTGTATAATATCATTATAAGTATAACTATACCTAAAAAGGGGACAGATAAATGAATAAGCCTACTAAAAATATGCTCACGCTTGTGGCTATTGTGGCGGCAATATTTATTCCTACTTATATTGCCATTGGAAGCTATATCGGCGCACAGTTCGCGCCTGTTGATGAAAAAACCATAACAAAGCTTGAAATAACTGATGTTGGCGGAAATGTGTATTCGCTTATGGCAGATAATCCCGCGCAGGCTGTGGATATCGCCGGATTTGTTAAGATAAACGATCGCGCCATCGAACAGCCGTCGCTTCCCGATCCTCTCCTTGGTGCTGACTATTTTGAGTTCAAGTATTACAGCTATGACCGCACCCAGGTGTATAAATACTACTTTAACGAAAACGCAGGGGAAGCATATTTTGTTGATGCCAACGGAACGGCATACCATATAAGCGAATCCGATGCCGAGGCGTTTCTCTCCACAAAATATGCACGCGCACTGTATGATACCACCTCTTTCCCGCAGATGACAGTGTCCGAGCGGACCATAAATCCCACCGAGGGTGATTGGGTATATCAGACCTACAGCGGAGATTATGTAGCCCTTGACGATATTGTTGTTGAAGAGCCTACAGAGATCGTTTATCAGATGAAGGGCGCATTTGCACTTTCCTTTGACAACCGTCCCGACTTCTGCAACGTTACCATAAAAGACGGCGATAATATTGTATACAGCGACAGCTACGATAATATAGCCAACGCAGATCTTGAGGGACGCACTATTGACGTTCTTGTTGAGGCTAAGTGGTACGAAAGTGATACCGAAGCCTGCTACGGCTCGGCAGTATACAAGTTTAAGGCAAAGATACTGCTTCCTGCGGTATTCTACCTTGGAAAGACCGAGATCGAGCCCGGTGAGTTTGTAGTTATTTCCGCGAAAAACGTAGATGATCCCAGAGCTATCACATTTACAAGTGAGCCTGATATAGGATTCACACCCACCTTCTTTGAGGACGGCAGATATACTCGCGCGCTTGTTCCCGTTCCTATGGAATTTGAAGGAAACGAAGTGAAATTCACCTGCACCTACGGTGAGGTAACGCAGGAGATGAACCTTGATATCACAGAAAAGAAATTCGGAAATTCTTTCCTTGATATCAGTGCTACCGTAGCAAATCAGACAAGAACCGAGACTACTATTAAGAATTTCAACGATACTATGGCTCCCATCATAGCTGTTACCGAGTCTACTCCTCTTTGGGAGGGCACCTTCCATGAGGGAACTGCAGGCGGTAATGTTAAGATCGGTTTCGGACGTTACTGCACTATTTCCGGCACCGGCGAGACATACCGTCATCCGGGATGCGATTATATCGTAAAGCTTAACGAGAATATTATGGCAATGAACAACGGTAAGGTCGTATATGTGGGTTATCTTGATCTTCCCGGATATATGGTAGTAATCGACCACGGTCTCGGACTTAAGAGCTGGTACTGCCACCTTAACTCCACCGCTGTAAAAGTAGGAGATACAGTAAACAAGGGCGATGTTATCGGATATGCCGGCATGACAGGCTTCACAGCCCGTGAAAACTGCCACATAGCGGTATCGGTATACGATGTGCCCGTATCTCAGTACAAGCTTTGGGACGAAGGCGTAATAATGACAAAGTAAACAAGCAAAAACAAAAGACTGCTGCATCAAATGCAGCAGTCTTTTTGCGTCGTTGTACTTCGTTTGCTATATTCCCTCACCGTTAAATGACGGAATAAAGCTTTCCTTTGCGGCAGTGCCGTCCTGCACAAAGCCGTTTTTGATACCTAAATTTACAGCGTGTTCTATGAGTTTGTTATATTCGTAGGTTGTCACGCGGCGGTCAAGTTCAGGATATTTTTCCGAGTCAAGAGTGGGCATTGGCGTGTATTGGCTCATGAGACTGTAGTATACGGTGTTTTCGTACTCGGAAAACAGATAGTCGAGCACCTTTTTAGATTCCGAAAGCTGTCCCGGCAGAAGCAGATGGCGTATTATTACACCTCTTGTCATCATTCCGTCGGAATCGAATTTTGCCTCTCCGATATGCTTTGCCATCATTCTTAAAGATGCTTTGGCATGAATGGGATAATCGGCGGCACCGGAGTATTTTTCGGAAAGTTCGGGAGAAATATACTTAAAATCGGGAAGATATATATTTATTTTGTCCGCTATGTTGCAAAGTGCGGTAGGATTTTCATATCCGCTGGTATTGTAGACGATGGGAAGCGTAAGCCCCATGGTTTTTGCAATGTCTATTGACTTGGCAATTCCGGGGGCGAACATTGTTGGTGTGACAAGGTTTATGTTGTGCACTCCCGTGTCTTGGAGGCGTATGAAAATCTCCGCAAGGCGGTGTGGGTCAATATCAATTCCGTGATCGGCAGCATTTCCTCTCGAAATAGCGGAATTTTGACAGTATGCACATTTTAGCGTGCATCCGCAGAAGAATACCGTACCGGAGCCGTTTTTTCCGGATATACACGGTTCTTCCCACATATGGGGCGCGGCACGGGCAACTCTTATGGCATCTGACTGACCGCAAAAGCCTTTGGTACAGCTTCGGTCAACATTACATTCACGCGGGCAAAGTTTGCAGCCGTCCATGGTCATTCTCCCATGGGCGAAGCCGTCTCGCCTGCCAAAAATGCGTGGAGTGCCGCTATTTGAGCTTCATCCGTAATTATTCCCGGCTTATAGAGATCGGTATAAACGTAGCAGGGAATGATCTCATCTGAAATATCGGTAATTTCTCCCTCGGTAGCAGTAAGGGTGATGCGGTAGACAATGGTACGGTTTTCCTCACTGCGTGAGCCGCCGAAAACGAAGTTTCCAAGTGAATGAACTATGGTTTTCCCTTTATAAATCTCAATTGGCTGAAGCACATGAGGATGACCGCCTATAACAAGATCAATTCCGTTGTCTATCATGCGGCGTGCGCCTGCGGCTTTCCATTCATCCGGCTCGTGTACACGTTCTGTGCCACCGTGAAAATACACGATCTTGTAATCTGCATCAACCTTTGCCATTTTATCGCTGATTATGCGGTCATAGCCGGTGTAATAAAATGTGGTGCAGTAAAGAGCAACAGTGAACCCCTCTTTTTCAAGGGTGATGATGCTTTCGTTGTCCCCCCACATGACATCTGCGGCTTCAAGAGCGGCTCTGGTATCGTCATATCCGATTTTTCCGTAATCCTCGGAGTGATTGTTGGCAAGGGAAACAATTTCAATGCTTCCCTCATTCAGAATTGCGGTGTTGGCGGTGGTAGACTTATACCAATATGCAGGAGTGTACCCCTTGTTTCTGGTTTTTGCATCGGGATTGTCCGTGAATACGTTTTCAAGATTCGCAACAGTCCAATCGTCGGATTCGAAAAGCTCTGTGAAGTTTTCAAAGAAGTATGACGGGCCAACCTCTTTGGCGAGCAGATTGAAAGACCCCTCATATTCTCCGCCGCGGTCTGTTGCCAGCATACAGTCGCCGATGAATGACATTGTGATTGTGACAGGCTCAGGCGGCGGTTCCGTTTCGCTTTCCGCAGGTGTGGCAGATATATCAGGGGCGGCTGTTGTCATTTCCTGTGGTAATGTCAGATATGGAGCTTGTGGCAGTGATGGAGAGGTGCTGAATGAGCAGGCACAAATAATCGGTATAGCACACACCACAGACATGATTAAAGTAAGCTTTTTTATCATAATAATCACATTCCTTTCCGACGTCAGCACATGATAAAATGGCAGATGCTTTAATTATATCACGTAACAGCGGTGATTGCAATAGCCTATATGCAAATTAATCACCGCGATAATTTGCGGACGAAAAAGATCGGCAGTCGTTTGACTGCCGATCACGTTATTTTATGTACTTATCTCTTAAGCTGGAGATCGTAGTGTACGTCGTAAGCCTTTTCCTCATCGGTGAACTTGGGAAGTGTGTTGATAACTTCGCCGTTGTTCCACTTGCGATCGCCTACATCATCGGTTGTACCCATAACGGTAACGTTGAGCTGACGACGGCGTGCACGAACATGGTCCCAGTCGACGAAATAGATGTGAGCGAACTCGCCGCCATCCAGCTTGCCGTCCTTGATGGTCATGGTCTCGCTGCGGCCGAAGAAGACGGAACGCAGATGACCGTCGGTGTTCATGGAGGTGAAGTTGCCGGGCTCGTTTACGTATCTGCCGAACTTTGCATGGATCGGTCCGGGATGACGGTAGTCGCCCTCATCAGCAAAGTCGGGGATCATCTTGCGCATGATGTCAAGAAGGTCGTGCTGGAGATACTCAAGGTCGAAGGAGTCGATGTCGTGAGAGCACTCCTGGATCATTACAGAGCAGGTGGTGTGGTGAGAAGCGATACAAACAGTACCGTTCTTGATGCCGGAAGCCTGTACGATCTCGATTATTTCCTTGGAAACATCGTGGAAGGTGGGGATCCAGCCGCGGGACTGAAGCTCAAGCTCTTTCTGAAATACTTTGAATTCCATTTTGAAAATCCTCCAAAAATAATAATTTTAAAATCACAGCGCAGAATGCGTATGCGCACCTTGCGCATATAAATTTTTATTTGTGTCTTTCGTCGTATGCACGGCGAACTGCCGAGATCATTTCATCCACCATAGCTGCGCGGTCAGCCGCTTTTGCTACGCCGGAGGAAGAACCGGTGGCATCCGCACCTGCGATGATGGTGTTGTATACATCCTCGCCGTTTGCGATACCTGCGGCAGTAAGCACGAGAATTTCCGGATCAACGTCCTTAACGGAACGGGTTGCCGCTTCTACATATTCCGGACCTACGCTGACTCCTGTTCCGATAAGCTCGGACGGCTCAGCTACTATAATATCGGGCTTAAGGGTGGCGATTTTTGCCGCCTCGGCAGAGGAATCTGCGCACACGATAGTGGTAAGGCCAACTTCGTCTGCACGCTCAATTGTTTTTGCCAGAACATCGAACTCAAGTGGCTTTTCGCAGTGATTGAGCATTACGCCGTCTGCGCCTGCGGCAACGAGGGATTCGGGGAGAATGTCCGCAAGTCCGCGTCCCGGAACGATGGGATCCATATGGGGAGCGAAAACAAAAATGTTCTTTGTTGCTTCCTTAACGCGGCGTATATCCACCACGGGAGTAGTAAAGATGATGCTTACACCGTATTTTTCGGAAGCGGCATCTGCGGCTTTTGCAAGCTCCAGAATATCATCGCCATAGAGGTAGGATTTAGGACCTATCTCGAAAAACGGTGTTGTGATTTTACACTTTTTTGCCATTAGAGCACACACTCCTTATTTTCAAAATTACAAGTTGATTATACACTATATTTTCCTTTTAGTCAATATGATTTTCTCAAATTTATTATAATTTTCGAAAAGGTTAGTGATTTGCACATATTGCGCCCATAAATTTGGCTATTTTGCGAATTGAAAATTATCTCGAAAAAGGTTATCATTTATGATAAGGATACAGAGGGGTATGAGTGCAGATTTGTTTGTATGAAGAATTACGGTCGCTTTTTGAAAAAAGCTCCGCAAAAACTTTATACAAAAAATATGTATTATAACCGATATGATTGCAGGGCGTTTGAGCGCACTGTTCGCGCCGCCTTCATGGCCCCGCACCATTACGGCGGCTTGGTTGGCGGTAAGTCTTCGTAGGGGACGGTACTGTTTACTTGGACGACTGTTCCATATCTCAAACGGTTTTCGCAAAATTAGCCTGCGTAATGGTGCGGGGCCATGGAGCAGGCGCGCCAAAGCAGATGAAACGATTACCAATATACAAAGTATATAGCGTTGCCATTCCCTATATAAAGTTTTTTGCACAGCTTTTTTTCAAAAAAGCGCGTAACTCCCATATGTAAACAAATCTGCACTCATAACCCCTAAACCACATAAAAAACGGAGGATACAGAGATGATAAACGAAAACGCGCTTGCGGCGGCTAAGGCTGCCTATGACATTGAAGCTGAGTGCATAGTAACGATGAAGGAATATTTTGATGAGGAGCAGTTTTCAAGGGCGGTAGAGCTTCTTTCAAACGCTCCGCGTATAGGCGCGGCAGGATGCGGACATTCAGGCATTATCTGCCAGCATTTTGCGCACCTTATGTGCTGTATTGAGCGTCCGGCTAGATTTATTTCTCCGGCTGAGGCGGTACACGGCGCAACAGGCTTTCTCCAGAGGGGCGACGTTATGGTGCTTGCTTCCAGAGGCGGAAAGACTAAGGAGCTGCTCCCTATAATGGAAATTTGTCAGACTAAAGGTGTTCATATTATAGCTGTTACCGAAAATCTTGAATCCCCCCTTGCACTTGGCGCAGAGGTTGTCATAAAGCAGTATGTTAACCGCGAGACGGATAAATACAATATGCAGGGTACTACCAGCACCACCGCTCTTTGTATGCTGTTCCATGCGCTTCAGGCGGCTGTTATCGAGGAGACCGGCTATAAGAGTGAGCAGTTTGCACTTATCCACCCGGGCGGAGCTGTGGGTGAAAGACTTAACAAAAAATCTCTTTAATTTTCGGAGGAATCATGGCAGGCAGCAATCTTAAAATAGATGTGCGTAGGAGTAAGATACTCGATATGCTTCGACGCGACGGTAAAGTTTATGTATCGGCACTTAGCCGTGAGCTTGGTGCGACTCCTGTGACCATACGAAATGATCTTGCGGCGCTTGAAGAAGACGGCTATCTTGTGCGTATGTCAGGCGGAGCGATTTTATCCGCAATTACCGCTGATATTACAGTGGATGATACCGCACTTAGGTTAAGAGATAACTATTCTGAGAAGAAAGCTATAGCCAAGGCCGTGTCAGCCATGATTTTTGACGGTGCTACGCTCTTTATCAATTCCGGCTCCACAACACAGTGCATAGCCGCAGAGCTTAAGTCACGTCAAAACCTTAATATCGTTACAAACTCTATATCGGTGGCGAACACCTTGGCGGATTTTCCCACATTCAGGGTGATACTTCTCGGCGGTGAGATAAATCCCAAGTACGGATTCACCTACGGCGGCGATGCCCAGGAGCAGCTCAGCCGATATAAGGCGGATTTTGCCATACTGTCGGTTGACAGCGTGAGCCGCGATGGCATCACCACGTATCATTCCGAGGAGGCAATAATTGACAGGATGATGATAGCATCAGCAGGTCACACAATTATTGCGGCGGATTACACAAAGCTTGGACACGTTGGTTTTACGCGCGTAAGCGAATGCACAGCAGGTATACATCTTGTAACCGATTCCAAAGCATCGGATGATGATGTGAGCACTGTTCGCGACCTTGGTGTTGAGGTCAGTATTGTTTAATATTAAAGGGCCTCTGCTTTTGGCGGAGACCCGATTTTTATTTTTATTGACTCGGTTTTGCTAAGAAACACATTTTTAGTATCGGCATATACTGTAACAGTAACTAACGGAGGTACATATATGCCGGAAATTCGGGAATATAACCGCGCGAGAGCGGTTGCATATGCAAGACGGTGGGCGTTTTCACGAAATCCGCTGTTTTTCGATTTTACAGGACGTGGAGGAAACTGTACCAGCTTTGTGTCGCAGTGTATACTTGCCGGATGCTGTCAGATGAATTTCACTCCTGATTTTGGGTGGTACTATATCTCATCGGATGAGCGCGCCGCAGGGTGGACGGGAGTGGAGTTTTTCTATAATTTCATTACCGCAAATGCTGAGGAGCCGGGAGTGGGTGACGGTCTTGGACCGTTTGGACGTGAGGTCCGCGGTCAGATACTGTCCCTTGGGGACGTAATACAGCTTGGACGGCGTGACGGTGACTACTATCACACCCTGATCGTTACGGGATACGGGCGCAGAACATATCTTGTGTCTGCACACAGCGACGATGCCTACAACCGACCGCTGTCAAGCTACAACTACAGCCGTATCAGATATATACACATTGAGGGTTATCGCACGGATGAGCGGTTTGTGTCAAACTGCTTTGACGACCTTATTAACGGCGTTTCGCTTGGAATTTAGAGAAAATATGTTTAACCATTGAAATATAATAGGCACACTCTATTTTTAAATGCGTTGCAAAATAGAGTGTGCTCTTGTTTTTTGTATGTATTTGATTTTAATAAATACTAACGTTTGTCTTTAATATCCTATACCCATTAAAATAGCGGAAAAGGTAGACCAAAAGACAGTTGAAAAAATTATTCCGACAACCCATGAAATTATTCCGGCAATTCCGCAGGCTTTTGCTTTGCGAGGTGTTTCTTTGTGCTTGACCGGCCAATAAATAATACCGAATAAAGGGATTAAGACTGATAATATCACAAGTCCTACACTTACCTGATCGTTTGGAGATATAATCGTCTGATTTGATTCCTGAACTGCACATCCGCAATTTACGCAGATCATAGCATTCTCCATTATTTCTTTTCCGCAATGTTGACAGAATTTCATATTCTGTACCTCCTATGATTTTTTTGTTTTATCCAATGTATACATTAGATAATGAATACATTATATCACGCGCAAGTCTATTTGTCAAGCCTTTTTTAGTATATAATAATGACATTATATAATGCGGAGGTGATATAATGACGCTCAGAATCTTGGATATATTAAAAGAAAAGGGAAAAACCAAATATTGGCTATATATTCAATTAGGACTCAGCTATCAAAACTTCAACAGGATTGTCAACAATCAAACAGCCAGCATAAAATTTGAAAATCTGAAAGCAATTTGTGATATTCTTGAATGTACTCCAAATGATTTGTTTGTTGAGTATTATGGAAAATCCTGATGTAAACGCAACCGCAATGTATAAGATAAACTGCAAAAAGGCTTTATCCCTGTGTTTTTGGGATAAAGCCTCTTGTGTTTTAAATGTTGATTATCAAATTTTTAGATAAGCGAGGTTTTCGATATCAGATTAAACCCTCAATCTTGTCCGCTGCCTTGTCGAGATAGTCATTCTCCATAAGCTCAAGCATACCCTTGTCGCAGAGTGCCGCAAGGCGTGGGTCAATAGGCATCTTGGCAAGAACATCGTAGCCGAACTTTTCAGCAACCTCTGCAATGTGGCTCTCACCGTAGATGTTGTAATCCTTGCCGCAGTCAGGGCATTTGAAGTAGGACATATTTTCTACAATGCCGAGCACGGGAATGTTCATCATCTTTGCCATGTTTGCAGCTTTTGCCACGATCATGGAAACAAGCTCCTGAGGGCTTGTTACGATAATGATTCCGTCAAGGGGAATTGATTGGAACACTGTCAGCGGAACGTCACCTGTTCCCGGAGGCATATCCACGAACATGAAGTCAACATCGTCCCAGATAACGTCTGTCCAGAACTGCTTAACGGTTCCTGCAATAACGGGACCTCTCCATACAACAGGGGTGGTCTCCTCAGGAAGAAGAAGGTTGACGCTCATCATCTTGATTCCGGTCTTGGACGCAAGAGGGAAAATACCTCCTGTTCCGTCGCCCATTACCTCGCCCTTTACGCCAAATGCTTTGGGGATGGACGGGCCTGTAATGTCAGCATCAAGAATAGCGGTGTTGTGACCGCGACGGCTCATGAGCACCGACAGCATGGAGGTAACGATGGACTTGCCCACGCCGCCCTTGCCGCTGACGATACCGATGACTTTTTTTATGTTTGATAATTCGTGCGGCTTTTCAAGAAGACTCTGCTTCTCGCGTGACGCACAGTTTGAAGAGCAGGTAGAGCAGTCATGAGTGCATCCGGACTGCGGCTTGTCCTGCGTATCATCATGGATCATCGTGCAAAACTCCTTTCAAAAATAACTTTCAGTAACTATTATAGCTCATATTTCAAAAAATTGCAAGCCTTTTGACGCTTTAATGAAATTTTTACGGTTTGTTGAAGAATTGTAATTGAATCGCCGTGAAATTTGGCGTATAATCTATAATATATTCTGAATTTCGGAGGAAATGTGCAATGAAAGAGAAAATAATGAGGTTTTTCTGGGGTCGCTACGGCGTTGACCCTCTCGGATACGGTATAATAATATTATCAATGGCGTTTTCGCTTGCTTCTTCTCTTACAAAAGAGGCATCGGATATTGCATCATATATACTCTGGCTTCTTTCCTATGCACTTCTTGGATGGGCTGTATTCAGGATGCTTTCACGCAACATTTCTGCAAGACGCCACGAAAACGATAAGTTTACCCGTGTGTGGAAGCCCGTTAAGAAGTGGTTCAAGCTTCAGTATAACCGCATGAAAGACATAAAGACACACAGATATTTCTCCTGCCCGAACTGCAAAAACAATCTGCGTGTTCCGAAGGGCAGGGGAACGATTACTATTACCTGTCCCGTGTGCAAAACTAAATTTGACCGTAAGAGCTGAGGGGAGTTATCCTTTGAAAGCCTTTATGAGCCTGAATACCTGCTCCGCCGTGTCCGTAAGGTCGCGGCGGGCGTTTTTTGTATCCATTGCTTCCTCTAATGTGCAAATGCTTCTGCGAATGGGGAAGAATGCATCAATTCCGGCACTGTTGCAGGCGGAGGCATCCCGTGTGACTGCACCGGCAAAGGCTATGCACGGCTTACCGTGCTTTTTTGCAAGCGCGGCAACACCTGTAGGCGCTTTGCCCATGGCGCTTTGGGAGTCAAGCCGTCCCTCGCCGGTAACAACGATATCAGCCTGTTTTATATGTTCTTCAAGTCCCACCGCATCAAGTACAAGCGTTATGCCGGAAATAAGCTCTCCGCCGAGAAATTCCCGGAGGGCAAAGCCCATTCCTCCTGCCGCACCGCAGCCGGGATAGTCCTTGTTTGCCTGTGGATACTTTTCCTTTGTAAGTTCAGCAAATCTGCAAAGCCAGCCGTCCATATTGCGGATCATTTCCTCGTCTGCACCCTTCTGCGGACCGAAAACGGCACTGCATCCAAGCTCTCCGCAAAGTGGATTTTTCACATCGCAGGCTACACGCACGCGGCACTCCCGAAGTCCGTTTATAATATCGCTATCCTCAATCCCGGAGAGGTTCGCAAGACCCCTTGCGCCAAGTGGGATTTTTTTGCCGTCTTTATCCAAAAATCCAAATCCGAGAGCGGAGAGCATACCTGTTCCGCCGTCGTTTGTTGCGCTTCCGCCAATGCCTATTATCAGATCGCGGCATCCGAGGCTTACAGCATCCGCTATAATTTCACCAACGCCGTATGTTGTGGTGTTAAGCGGATTGCGCTCCTCCTTTGCAAGCTGCGGAAGACCTGCCGCTGCCGCCATTTCGATTATGGCTGTGTTCCCTGCCACAAAATATGTGCAGTCGGTCTCACGCATGAGCGCATCGTGGGCGCGGACAGTACGAAGCGTTCCGCCAAGTGCTGCCGCAAGTGCTTCGGCAGTTCCCTCACCTCCATCGGCAAGAGGAGATATATGGCAAACAGCATTAGGGAAGACTTTGCGTATTCCGTCTGCTGTGGCATTTCCTGCTTCAGGTGAGGACAAGCTCCCTTTAAAAGAATCTATGGCAATAGCTATATTCATAATAAACTCCTGTGAATTTTATATTTTTTATAATTATACCATTTTAACACGCGATTTTCAAGGTATGATACAACATTTTTTGTATATATTTAATTAAATTTGCGATTTTCCTTGAATACGGAGGAAAAATGTGTTACAATATCTATAATTAAGATTATTTTTGAGGTAATAGCATGGCAGATAAAGAAAAATACCTTGAATGCGGTAAAATCATAAACACACACGGTGTGCGCGGTGCCTGCAAAATAGAATCGTGGTGCGATACCCCGGAGGTGTTGTGCCAAATAAAAACGCTCTACTATAAAAAAAGGGACGAATATCTGTCCCTTGAAGTAACAAAGGCATCTGTACACAAGGGATGCGCACTTGTGTATTTTTACGGAATAGATTCATTAGAGGCGGCAGAGCTTCTTAAAAACCGCGTGGTGTATGCGGACCGTGAGGATATTCCCATTGATGATGACCGTGTATTTATTGCGGACATCATCGGTCTCCCTGTTTTTGATGAGCGTAACGGAAAACGCCTCGGTATGCTTTCCGAGCTTATCGAAAGTCCCGCATCCGACCTCTTTTCTGTAAAAACAGAGGACGGCAGAGATGTGCTTGTTCCGGCGGTTGAAGAATTTATCGGACATATTGACGACGGCAGAGTATTTCTCCGTCCCATTCCCGGAATGTTCGAGGATGCGGAGAGCGAAGATGAGATTTGACATTATGACCCTTTTCCCCGACGTGGTGGATACTGTGCTTTCATCGAGCATAATCGGCAGAGCACAGGACGGCGGACTTGTGGAGGTACATACTCACAATATACGGGATTTTTCCGAGAATAAGCACCGCCGTGTGGATGATACGCCCTATGGCGGCGGAATGGGAATGCTTATGAGTGCAGTGCCTATATACGGATGTTTTAAATCTGTTGTGGAAGCTCAGCGTGAGTCTGACGAAGCCCTCGGCAGACCTGCAAAACGCCGTGTTATCTATATGTCGCCGCGAGGCAAGGTGCTGACGCAGAAGCGTGCCTTTGAGCTTACAAAATACGATAACCTCATTATCCTCTGCGGACATTATGAGGGCGTTGACGAGCGTATAATTGAGGAAATCGTTGACGAGGAAATTTCCATCGGGGACTATGTTCTCACAGGCGGAGAGCTTCCTGCCTGCGTGCTTGTGGACTGCGTTTCCCGTATGCTTGACGGCGTGCTTACAAATGAGGATTGCTGGCGCGGTGAGAGTATCGCATCGGGAATGCTTGAATATCCGCAGTATACACGTCCCTATGATTTTCGCGGCAGACTTGTGCCGGATGTGCTTCTTTCCGGACATCATGCCAATATTGAAAAATGGCGGCGTGAGGCGGCAATAAAGAAAACCATGGAGTGCCGTCCCGAGCTTTTGCAGGGCACAGAAGTGGGAATCGAGAAAACAAACAGCGATGAGGAAGAGCTTAAAAATGGCAGATAAAGGGAACAAAACAGGCGGACGTGCCGTCAAAACCGTAGCGGTCATGATGGGAGCTACGGTCATAGCAAAGCTTCTCGGTATGCTTCGCGGTGTTCTTCAGGCGAATGCCTACGGAACATCCTCGGCGGCAAATGCTTTTACTGCCGCATCAAAGCTTCCGCTTGCTTTCTTTGATATGTTTCTTGCGGCGGCAGTGCTTGGATGCTTCATACCTGTGTATAACAGCTTCAAGGAACGTGATGCGGATGGCTCGTCCACGAAAGAGGCAGATGCTTTTGCCTGCATATTTGTAAATTTCATAGTTGTTCTATGCGGCGTGTTGGCGGCAGTGGGAATCATATTCGCCGAGCCGTTTATCTCCCTTATTACACGGGGACTTGATGCGCAGACAGTAGCACTTGCAGTCACGCTTACGCGTATAATGTTTCCGCTTGTTATGTTCACGGGAGCGGCATATACGCTTGTGGGCGTGCTTCAGTCAAAAGGCTCGTTTATTGCTCCTGCACTTATCAGCGCCGTGTCAAACGCAGGTGTTGTGCTGTATCTTGCTGTATTCAATGAGCCACTTGGAGAAAAAGGCATATACGGTCTTGCCGTGGCTTATCTTTTGTCGTGGCTCATACAGTTACTTACACTGATTGTGCCGCTTCACCGCAAGGGATTTCGCTACAGACTGCTCTTTGATTTAAAGAATCCTGCCCTGATACGCGCACTTAAAATGGCACCGCCCATTATGATAGGCTCGTGGCTTGCACCGGCAGGTGTGCTTATCGGACAGTATTTTGCGGCACAGGTTGCGGCACAGAGTGGTGTTGCCGGAGCTACTACTGTTTTTGACTATGCAAACAATATTTATATAATAATCGCCGGAACGCTTACTTACAGTATATGCAACTATACTTTCCCGAAAATATCAAAGCTGTCTGCATCCGGTGAAACACATGAATTCGGAGAAACTGTACGTGGAGGAATCACGTCAGCACTGTTTATAGTTATCCCCTTTATGGCGGCGGCAACTGTACTTCGTGGCGAGGGAACAGCCATTGTTTATATGCGCGGAGAATTTACACCGACTGATGCCGCAAATACGGCGCGTGCTCTTGGGTTTATACTGCCTGCTATGCCGTTCTTCTGTGTTACAGAGCTGTTCTCACGCGTGTTCTATTCCAAAAATATGCCGCGGATTCCTATGTATGCGGCACTCGGCGGAATTGGGGCAAATTTCGCAGTCGGCGCACTGCTTGTGAACTTTAAGCTTCTTGATATCGGTGCGGTTGGTGCTGCAAATGCGGCAGGACAGGCTGCCTCGGCAATAATTCTTCTCATTTTTGCATCAAAGCGGCTTGACGGTGTTCTCTCGGCAAGACTTGCTGTAAATGCGGTAAAAATAATATGCGGCGGAGTGCTTGTGTTCGCAGTAACTTTTGTAATGCGACGGCTTCTTGCAAGCACACCGTTTGAAGCTTCCTTTGCGGTAAATGCAATCAAGGCGGCTGTAAGCTTTGCACCGGCAGTTATTGCATATCTTTTGTTTGCAAAGCTTGCTAAGATAAAAATTTCGGAATAATTTCAGAGGGAGGTATACTTTTGATAAGAAAAAACACAGAGTCGACAGAAAATGACTCCGGCGTTGGTATCATTAAATCATCGCTTATACTGTCACTTCTTGGACGGGCATCCTCGTGGATATACAGAAAGCTGTCACTTGGCCTTATCGGCGGATTGTTTTCTTCATATGACAGGGAAAATAAGGCGGTGACGGACAGTGCCGCGGTTTGCGGAATGCGGCGACTGGCTCTTGGTGACAGGCTCATTACGCCGGCAAAGAGATATATAGCGCGCGGAATTGAAAACAGTACGATACTTGATTTTGTCAGAAGAACGCTTGACGGAATGCTGTCAAGCTCCATGAAATCCTACGGTATCTTTATGTTTTCGGCGGCACTTTACAGTGCGGTGGTATATCTTTTTAAAACCTTTCGTCTTGACTCCGGGAGCGGAGTTGATATTAGTGTAATACTTACGCTTACAATAATGCTTATTATGTCGGTAATGATGATAGCATCAAGGCAGAATCTTGCAGGCGCACTGCTTACAAGTCCATCGGCGAGGTTGGTGCTTTTTAAGCTCGCCGGAATACGTCAGGAGACTTTTGAGGGACGTGAGGAGAAAGAGGGAAAATTTAACGTAGCTTTTATAGCCGGTCTTGTTTTCGGAGTGATGTCCTTCTTTGCCCATCCTCTTGTACTGCTTATCGGGATTCTCGGTTTGATAGCCGCCTATATTGTGTTTATTAAACCCGAATTCGGTGTCCTTGCCGTTATCTGCGTGCTTCCGTTTGCACCTACAATGGCTCTTGTGGGCGCGGTATTCTATATCTCATTCTGCTTCTTGCTTAAAGCAATGTGTGGGCGGCGTTCGATCAAACTTGATCTTATGGATGGGGTCGTGCTGATCTTTATGCTGCTTATGATAGGCGGGGGATTTGTTGCGGCATCAAGCGCAAGTATCAAGCCCATGCTTGTATATGTTGCCTTCATGCTTGGTTACTTTCTAACGGTAAATCTTATCCGTACCCGCGATTGGGTCATACGGTGTATTGTCGGTGCAGTAAGTTCATGTACCCTTGTATCCCTGTACGGTCTGTATCAGAACTTTTTCGGATCAGTGGAGAAGACATGGCAGGATTCCGATATGTTCAGTGAAATAGAGGGCCGTGTGGTATCAACATTCGAAAATCCCAATGTTCTTGCCGAATATCTCATAATGGTGATTCCGCTGATGCTTGCCGCATTTGTTGTATCAAAAACACCCAAGGCAAGGCTTGCGGCTGCCATAGCCGGACTCTCTGCGGCAGGCTGTCTTATCTATACATGGTCGCGCGGTGCGTGGCTTGGGTTTATAATAGGCATTCTCATATTTATGCTTATGTACAGCCGAAATACGCTGACAGGACTGCTTTTCTGCTCACTCGGAATACCGTTCCTTCCCTTTGTGCTTCCTGCGAGCATCACACAGCGGTTTTTGAGTATAGGAAATCTTGGTGACAGCTCAACATCATACCGCGTTAATATCTGGCGTGGAGTTATCAACATGGTGCAGGATTATTGGCAGTGCGGAATCGGAATCGGCAATGACTCGTTCAGGCTTGTCTACCCGCTCTACGCGCTGTCGGGAATTGAGACAGCTCCCCATTCGCACAATCTTTATTTGCAGATACTTGTTGAGCTTGGTGCGGTGGGACTTATAGTTTTCGTGGCGGCGATATTCATATATATCCAAAGCAGTCTGACACTGCACGTGAATGAGAGCCGTTCGGACAAATACTTTTCAAATGCTGTGTTCTGCGGTATGCTTGCAGTGCTTGCACAGGGAATGACGGACTATATATGGTACAATTACCGTGTGTTTTTGATGTTCTGGCTTATGCTGGGACTTGGTGCTGCAATCAGAAAAACGCTGAATTCCACAGCGGCGGAAGATATATATTGATAAAGCGGAGGAAAATATGGGAACTACAGTGAAAAAACACAGATTTAATGCGGTGGATGCCGCAATTATAATAGTTATAGCGGTGATTATTGTTGCCGCAGTTATGTTCTTCTCAATGGGGGGAACAGAAACTATAAATCAAACGGTCAAAATAGAATATGTTGTTGAATTTCGGACAATAAGAAACGAATTTGCGGATAATTTTGCCGTTGGAGAGGGCGTTGTGGACTCGGTTGCCAAATATCATCTCGGTGAGGTGATTGATTATGCTGTGGAGCCTGCAATATACAACGGAAACGATTTTTCCGCCGGCGCACTTGTGTCAAGCGTACATCCGGAGCATTCAAATGTTCGTCTGAGTGTTGCGGCGGAGGCAACTGTCGGGGCAGACGGAAGATATGTGCTTGACGGCGGATACGATATCTCGGTAGGCACTACAATGTACGTAAGACTTCCAAATTATACGGGTGTCGGATACTGCACGGAATTATCTGAAACGGAGGGTCAGTCATGAATGATAGCAGCATAAAGAAAACGAAAAAGCTCAGACCTAACATCATTGATTTATTGATAGTTGTGGTCGTACTTGGTGCTGTAATAGGTATCGCACTTCGAATGGGTATTGTTGAGAAGGTGATAACAAGCAGCAGTGTGGAGCCTGCACGCATTTCATTTTTGGTACAGGACATAAACAGCGATTCTTATAATTATTTCAATGCAGGCGATGTGTTCTACAGCGATACTCATAAATGCTATTTCGGAACTCTTGAGGAGAAGCCCTACGACCTTCCTGCGGAGATGTATATCGCCGGTGCGGACGGCACTCTCATAAAATCCTATTCGCCCACAGACCCGGACGATCCCACAAAGAGCAGCCGCATTGATGTTCGCGGAAAAATACTTTCATCGGGAGTTTTCAGCAGTGAGGGATTTCTGCTTGGAGGCACAACATATATTGCACCGGGATCGAAAATCACTGTTGAAAGTAAAAACATAACGGTGAGCATAACGGTTACGGATATCGAAAGAATAAATCCCACAGAATGAAAAAGTGCCGTATAATGGAAAAATATCCCATTATACGGTGTTTTTTTGTTAAAAGCTCCTAATTTAACAGATAAAGTGAACTATAGTTTGACAATTTATATGCAAAAGGACTATTGATTTTATTTGAAAAATTTGATATACTATAATCAGCGTATCTTTGATATGATTTACCGCCCGTGTGCCGGAGTACAGGTTTGGTGCCGTGCGTAGATTGAATTTAAACTTTTTGTACCGAAATATACAAATCTAATGTTAGGAGCGAACTTATTATGATATCCCGTAACGTGACCATCCGCAACAATGTGGGTCTCCACGCAAGACCTGCTACATTTTTTATTCAGAAAGCCAACTCATTCCAAAGCTCTATCTGGGTGGAGAAGGAAGACAGACGCGTTAATGCAAAGAGCCTTCTCGGCGTTCTTTCTCTTGGTATTACCAAGGGGATGACTATCACTCTTATTGCTGACGGAAACGACGAGAACGATGCACTTGACGGTCTGTGCGAGCTCATCGACACCGGCTTTGGCGAATAATCCGATCTGTCGGATTTATTATGCAGGGTTGCCGTACATACGGACACTTGCTGAGATTTAATAGTTTTGACGGGTCGCGGTGTGCTTTTTGTGCGGTGACTCGTCTTTGCTTTAATTAAGAGATACTAGCGATATGTGAGGTAGTTTATGGAAACATTCGGAGTTGAAAACGGCAATACCAGCCGTCGTGCCGGGCTGCTTGAAAAAGCAAACAGCCTGCCCCAGCGTCCGGGTGTATACATTATGCGCGACAAGGGCGGCAAGGTTGTATATGTGGGAAAATCCAGGTCGCTTAAAAACAGAGTATCGCAGTATTTTCATGAGTCTGCACACCATAATGAAAAGACAAAGCGTATGCTTCTTTGCGTGCACAGCTTTGATTATATTCTTACGGATACCGAAATAGAAGCACTGTCTCTTGAAAACAGCCTCATAAAGCAGTATGCACCTAAGTACAACATAAAGCTGAAGGATTCCAAAACCTACCCGTATCTTAAACTGACCGTAAACGACGAGTATCCGAAGCTGTCGGTAACGCGCAGACGCCTTTCCGACGGCGCGAAATATTACGGTCCTTATTCAGGCATATCGGCGGTTTACAATATACTGGGCACTGTTCAGAAATCATTTGGGATAGCTTCCTGCAATAAGGAATTTCCGCGCGATATAGGCAAGGGCAGACCCTGCCTCAACAAGCATATCGGAATATGCTGTGCACCCTGCACGGGAGATGTTTCAAGCGATGAATATAAAGCCATATTCAAAGAAGTAAACAGCTTCCTTCGCGGATCTTTTCGTGAGTGTGAGCAGTCTCTGCGCGAAAAAATGGAATATGCATCGGAAAATCTGATGTTTGAAGCTGCCGCCCGTTACCGTGACCGCATAGAGGCACTGTCAAAGCTGTGGCAGAGGCAGAAGGTTGTCGGCTCTCCCGATATGGAAGAGGATGTTATCGCGCTGTATACCGACGAGGTTTGCTCCTGCATATCCGTATTCTATATACGTGGCGGAAGTATTACGGATAACGATCATTTCCTGTTTCCTGCTGAGCAGATCATCGACGAGGAAAATATGTCGGCGTTTTTGTCGGAGCTTTACAATATCCGTGAATATGTGCCGCACGATATAATACTTGATTTTGTACTTCCGGATGAGGAGCTTGAAGCACTTAGTGAGATGATTCGTATGCGCGTTGGATATAAGCCGGATATTCGTACTCCGGAGAGAGGGGACCGACGCAGGCTTTGCGAGATGGTATACGACAACGCAAAGCAGCAGGCACTGCTTTACAAGGCTCAGTCCGAGAAAGATAATAAGGTGCTTATAAAGCTTGCTTCCATGCTGAAACTTGAAGTCGTTCCCGAAAGAATCGAGGCGTATGATATCTCAAACTTCGGTAAGGACAATATAACCGCCGGAATGATAGTGGCGGAAAACGGAAAATTGAAAAAATCCGATTATCGGACATTTAAAATAAAATCTACCGACGGAATAGACGACTACGGTGCTATGCGTGAGGCGCTGGAAAGACGCCTTTCGCATCTTACCGATGAATCCTTCGGCGCGCCCCCCGATCTTATACTGCTTGACGGCGGCAAGGGACACGTTTCTGTGGTAAGAGAGCTTATGCAGGAGCTTGGGTGCGAGATTCCCGTGTACGGCATGGTGAAGGATGAATTTCATAAAACACGGGCACTGACCGATGATGTAAGTGAACTCAGTATTGCCAGAGAGCAGGCGGTGTTCCAATTTGTTTATAAGCTTCAGGAGGAAGTTCACCGGTACACCATCACACGTATGGAAAACGCAAAATCCAAAACTCTTAAGCATTCGACCCTTGAAAATATAGAGGGAATCGGTAAAATAAAGGCGAAGAGCCTGCTTTCTCACTTTAAGAGCATCGCGGCAATTAAAAAGGCGGACAAAACCGAGCTTATGCGCGTGTCAGGTATCAGTTCGGCAAATGCGGATGCTATAATCGAATATTACAGTAAACAGTCAGATACTAAGGAGAAAAATATATGAGGATCATAACGGGAAGCGCACGCGGAATAAGGCTTGAAACCCTTGAGGGGGACAAGACCCGTCCCACAGCGGAGCGCGTAAAGGAAGCAATATTCAGCATGATACAGTTTGACCTTACAGACGCATTTGTGCTGGATCTTTTTGCCGGAAGCGGTCAGATGGGACTTGAAGCTCTGAGCCGCGGTGCAGAGAAGGCACATCTTGTGGACAATTCTGCCAAGGCGGTAGAAATTATTAAGAAAAACGCACAGAAAACCCACCTTTTTGAGCGTTGTCGAGTAGTAACCGGAGATTTTGCGGATTTTCTTCGCTCAGCCAACGGAAAATACAAGTACGATTTTGTTTTTCTTGATCCGCCATACGGAAGCGGTATGCTGAAGGCATCTCTTGAGCGTATTGCGGAATACGATATCCTTTCCGATGGCGCGTGGATAATCTGCGAGGACGAAACCGACGATGTATTCTGTGGGAACGCGGCTCTTGCTGACAAGTACAATATCGAAAAGCAGAACAGATACGGAAGAGTTTATATAACAGTGCTTTCGAGAAAGGATTGATTATTATGCTGAATCCAAAACGTGCACTCGTCCCCGGAAGCTTTGACCCGCCTACAATGGGTCACTACGATCTTGTTGTGCGCGCGGCACAGATGTTTGACGAGGTTTATGTTACGGCGTTTGTAAATTCATCAAAGAGCGGATTTTTCGATGCCGAACAGCGACTCTGTATGCTTAGAGCCGCTTTTGCCGATATAAAAAATGTTCGTGTTGATTCCTGCGGAGGACTTCTTGCAGACTATGCAAAGGAGCACGGCATCGGCACAATAGTCAAAGGAGCGCGCGGAAGCTCTGATTTTGAATACGAGCAGTCTCTTGCTCTTATAAATCGCTCTTTGATTCCGGAGCTTGATACTGTGATTATTCCGACCAAGTCGGAGTATATGCACATAAGCTCAACAATGGTGCGCGAGCTTATCCGTTACGGCTGTGATTACTCACGCTGTGTACCGTGCGGTGTAGCTGAAATTATCGCCGAATACGCCAAGAAAAATTGACATATTTTCACAGAAATGTAAATACAGCGTAGATATAGGCGATGTATGGAATAAAATGTGAAAAATATTCAAAAAAATTTGCATATTAGCAAAAAAAATCTCGCGAAAACTATTGAAAATTTTCGCGGGATGTATTATAATATTAGTGGTGAAAAATGGTGCGAAGTGGTGCATTTTCCCAATAATTCGACGAAAGTGGGGTGGATCGGGTGCTGACAGGTGAATATTTACATACAATTGACGCGAAGTTCCGTGTGTTCGTTCCGGCGAAGCTGCGAGAAGGACTTGGCGAAACCTTTGTGCTTTCACGAAGTGTTGACGGATGTCTGTCGCTGTACCATCTTGATGAGTGGCAGCGTTTTTCCGATAAGCTTGCCGAGCTTCCCACATCCCAGACAAAAGCGATCAAACGCTTTTTGTATACTTTCGCATCGGAGGTTACTCCTGATGCCCACGGACGCATTACATTGCCGCAGGGACTTCGCGAATATGCACATCTTGAAAAGGATGCGGCGTTTCTCGGTGTGGGGGATCATGCGGAGCTTTGGGCTGCCGAGCGTTGGGAGTCCATGAAGTCCGGTGATGATGCGGCGGAAATTGAAGCACAGATGAAGGAGCTTGGACTTTGATGGAGAATACTGTCGGGTTTTCACACTACTCGGTGCTTCTTTCGGAATCGGTGGACGGTCTTAACATAAAACCTGATGGGGTATATGTTGACTGTACTCTCGGCGGAGGCGGACATTCCGAAGCCATTGCTTCAAAGCTTACCGAAGGCGGAAAGCTTATAGCAATAGATCAGGACAGCGCGGCAATAGAGGCATCGAAGATGCGGCTTGCTCCTTACAGTGACAGAGTCATATTCGTGCATGATAATTTCAGCAATGTGGGCGAGGTGCTTGCAGGGCTTGAAATTCCCAAAATCGACGGGGCTGTGATTGACCTTGGCGTATCTTCTTATCAGCTTGATACACCATGCCGCGGTTTCTCATATATGCATGATGCGCCTCTTGATATGCGTATGAATCCGGAGGCGGCTCTTACGGCTCACGAGGTTATAAACACATATTCCGAATCACAGCTTAAAAAGATATTTTTCGACTACGGCGAGGAAAAGTTTTCCGGACGTATTGCGTCGAAGATTTGTGCCGTCAGAGAAGAGAAGCCTGTTGAGACCACGCTTGAGCTTGTTGATATCATAAAATCCTCAATTCCCATGAAAGCAAGGGAAGCAGGATCACATCCTGCAAAGCGCGTTTTTCAGGCAGTGCGTATTGAAGTAAATTCGGAGCTGTCTATAATAGAGCCAACACTTAATTCGCTTATATATTCGCTTAAAGAGGGCGGCAGGCTGTCGGTGATAACCTTCCATTCGCTGGAGGACCGCATTGTAAAGCAGACATTTGCCGAAAATTCCAAGGGATGTACCTGCCCGAAGGATTTTCCGGTGTGCGTATGCGGCAAAAAGCCGAGAATAAAACAGATAAATCACAAGCCGATTCTCCCGTCGGAGAAGGAGCTTTCGGAAAATTCCCGTTCTCACAGTGCGAAGCTGAGAATTGCGGAGAAGATATAAGTTACTAAAAACAACGGACACGGAGGAATTTTGCGATGACCGAAGCGGCATTCAAGAAGAAAAAGAATACACAAACGGCATCGGATAGCCGAGTCACTACCCATCCGTCATACACCGAATATTCGTGGGACACCCTTGTTGGCAATAACCGCCCTGCGTCTGCCGCCAATATGGAGGCTACAGCATCGCTTAATCGTACCGGAGTTAAGGGCGGAGCACGCAGAATGAATAATACAGCCGCATCACGTCGCGGTGCGACAGGATACGGCGGCGGTACTGCGCGTTACAAAAATGCACCTGCTTCCGGCGCGAAAAGCCGCACTGATTCAAAGAGCACTGCGGATATCCGCAAAAAGGCATCTGCCACTGTAAAGGAACAGGTTAAAAAGGCGGAGAAAATAAGAAAGAAATCAATAGTTGCAATACATACGATTGCTGCCGAGAAAAAGTATTCTTTCCCGGCTTCCATTGTGCTTATTGCGCTTTGCTTTACGGTGCTTATTATGGCGATAGTTACCACATCGGTGCAGATAAGCGAGATAACCGCTGAAAACTCTGCGCTTGAGCGTCAGTACAATTCCATGGTGTCCGAAGAAAATGAGCTTCGTCTGCTTCTTGAGACCAGAGACGATCTTCGCGTTGTGGAGAAAATGGCAAAGGAAGACCTTGGAATGGTCAAAAAGGATCAGGTGGATCGCTATTATCTTACCGTACATAAAGAAGATAAAATTGAGATCGTTGAGGAGCATGAAGACACCGGCGAAAGCTTTTTTGACGGTATAATGGGTCTTGGCGGTGCATTTGTTGAACGTATACGCGGATTCTTCGGAATGTAATGCCAAAGGTATTATTTTGAGCACCGCGCAGTATTATTGTAATAGTTTTTGAACAACCTCGGAGAGTGGGCACAGAAAAAGTCGCTTACTCTCCGTAATTTGCCATTACTTGGGAGGTTACAGATGCCCTTTTTATCACAGAAAAGCGTGATGTTTAAACGCACTCTTGTTTTTGCGGCTGTGATCCTTGCAGGATGGGTGTTTCTTGTCCTGCGCCTGTTTGGACTGCAGATAGTTGACAATGACAAGTACCAGGCTATAGTTATAGATCAGCTTACAAGCGAAGTTACAACAACGGCAGAACGCGGTAAAATATTCGACACCAATATGAATCTGCTGGTTACCAATACCACAGTATACCGTGTTTTTATTTCTCCCAATGCCATTGCTGCATTTGAGGAAGAGCCGGATAACGACTATGTATCAGGTCAGGCGGCAAGAGAGATTGCCGAGAAGCTTGTAGAAGTGCTTGGCGTTGACTATGACGAGGTTATGACTCGCTCAAAACGTATTGAGCGAAAGGACGAGACCATAAAGAAAAATGTTGATCCGCAGACTGCCGATATACTGAGGCAGTTCATTAAAGAAAAAGGCTTTACGGGGCTTCTGAACCTTTCTGCGGAGTCTAAGAGATATTATTGCTACGGAAACCTTGCAAGCCATCTTATCGGCTTCACTAATTCCGACGGAGACGGTGTTTACGGCGTTGAGGCCACCTATAACGACTATCTTAAGGGAACATCCGGTAAATACATTACCGCTAAAAATGCGATACATCAGGAGATGCCCTTTAAGTACGAGAGTTATGTGGGTGCCGAAAACGGCGCAAACATGGTAACAACAATAGATATGCGTCTGCAATATGAGCTTGAAAATCAGCTTATGGCGGCATATGAATCGTCTAAAGCTACAAACCGTGTATGCGGAATTGTAATGGACGTTAACACGGGCGGAATACTTGCAGGCGCGGTAGTTCCCGGGTATGACTGCAACGATCCCTATACCCTTGCCGAGGAATATCTTTCTGAACTTAACACGAGCGGTCTGACACAGGGGACGGACGAGTATAACAAGCTCCGCACAGACCTTATCTACCGTATGTGGAACAATAAGATAGTGAATGAACCCTACGAGCCGGGTTCTACCTTCAAAATAATCACCTCGGCTATTGCAATAGAGGAGGGCGTTGTGAATATAGACGATCCCTTCTATTGCCGCGGACACTATTTTGTTGAGGGCTATGGAAAGCCTATAAGCTGTCACCGCCTTGCAGGTCACGGTGCGGTTACCTTTGCAAGAGGTCTCCAGCAGTCCTGCAACCCCCTTATGATGAATACTATCGAAAAGATAGGCAGGGAGACATTTTACAAATATTTTGAGGCTCTCGGATATACAACTCGCACGGGAGTTGATCTCACCGGAGAGGCATACGGAAGCTATCATGCCATGAAAAACATGGGTAATGTTGAGCTTGCGGTTTATTCCTTCGGTCAGACCTTTAAAGCAACACCTTTGCAGCAGCTTACAGCTATCTGCACCGTGGCAAACGGCGGATATCTTGTAACTCCCCATGTCCTCAAAGAAATGGTGGACAACGACGGAAATGTTATCTACTCATACGAAACTGCCGAAAAAGTGCAGGTATTCTCAAAAGATACCTGTGAGACCATAACGGGAATCCTTGCGGAGGGTGTGGCAACGGACGGCGGTGCAAAGAATGCATACACAAAAGGCTACAGCGTTGCGGCAAAGACCGGTACTTCTCAGAAGCAGGATAAGTATGTTTATTACGATGCCGAGGGAAATGTTGTTACTGTAAACGACGAATGGGTAACCAGCGAGCGTCCTTACCGAATAGGTTCCACTGTGGCATATGCTCCTGCGGACGATCCGCAGATAGCGGTCATCATTATCGTCGACGAGCCTTCCTCGGGCGGCTCCTTTGGAAGTATTGTTGCGGCACCGTACATATCCAACTTCCTTTCGGTAGCTCTGCCGTATCTTGGATACGAGCCTCAATACACGGATGAGGAGCTTGCAAAGATTGATGTGGGCATTACAAATCTCGCAGGACTTTCCGTTGAGGATGCTACACTTTATATTACAAACAGAAAGCTTAAATTTGAAATAATAGGCGGCGGTAAGGGCGTAGTTACCGCTCAGGTTCCGGAGGGCGGAAGCAGACTTTCTCTTGAAAACGGCTGTGTATATCTCTATACAGGCGAGGCTGAGCCGTCGGATACCATTACCGTTCCGGATGTAATGGGTCAGAATGCTACCATGACAAACAGAGCTATAATAAATGCTGACCTTAACATAAAGGTAGTCGGTGCTACAAACTACGATGTTGGCGGCGGAGCTGTTGTTATCGCGCAGACTCCGGAGGCCGGCACACAGGTGCCTCCCGGTACTATAGTAACTGTAGAATTCCGTTACATGGACGGTACTGACTGATGTCATAAATATCTTCCCCTTGGCGTAAATATCATATTAAAGGTATAATGCTAAGGGGGAAGATAATAATGGCAAATCTTTTGTATCTCACACGTAATGTAGGCATTACGGGAACAAATCTTGAAAATTTTGATATGGAGTGCGGAATGCTCCGCACGAACTCACTTGAATGTACAGGCGGGGACACTTTTATCTGCATTGCAGGCGGTAAGGTAGACGGACACGATTTTATCTGTACTGCGGTAGATCACGGTGCTTCGCTTATAGTATGCGAGCGTGTTACACCCTATCTTGCGGCACATCCGGAAATACCGTACATAACCGTTGATAATACGCGCCTTGCCTGTGCGCATATGTGGAACGAATACTGCGGACGCCCCACAGAGCGCATGATATTTGCGGCTGTGACGGGTACAAACGGAAAAACTTCTACAACATATTTCCTCAGAGAAATATTTAAGCGAGCCGGGTACATGACGGGCGTTATCGGAACGGTGCGCTGTCTTGTTGGTGACGAACCCGTAATTCTTTCTGACAGCGCAGAATCAAATGTTAATTCCATGACCACACCTGCACCGGAAAAGCTGTATCCCATGCTTGCAAGAATGGCTGACGCAGGAGTTGAGGTAGTGTTTATGGAAGCGTCGTCCCATTCACTTTCGCAGTACAGGCTTGACCCCATCAGATTCGCTGTGGGAATATTCACAGGACTGACGCAGGATCATCTCGACTATCACGGAGATATGGAATCGTATTATCTTGCCAAAAAGCGGCTTTTTGAGCTTTGCGGCACGGCACTTATCAACGTTGATGACCGCTTTGGGCAGAGACTTTTGGGAGAGCTTGACATACCGTATGTCACTTACTCTGCAGAGGGTGCACAGGCACACTACTATGCTTCAGGTGCAGCCACTGAGTCGGCAGACGGAATATCCTACACATTTCATGACAAAAATGAGTACTGCACCGTAAGCTGTCCTATAGCAGGAGCTTTTTGTGTTTCAAATACCCTTGCGGCGGCAGGCACAGCAAGACTGTTTGCCATAAAGTCTGATGTTATCAGAGAAGCACTTGCAGGCTGTCCGCAGGTGCCGGGTCGTATGGAGCGTGTAGCACTTTACGACGGATGCGATTTTGAAATCTTCATTGATTACGCGCACACTCCGGACGCACTTGAAAATGTACTTCGCTGTATGCTGGCGCTGAAGAAGCCGCGTGGACGTCTTGTGGTGGTTTTCGGCTGCGGCGGCGACAGAGACCGCTCGAAGCGTCCCATAATGGGCAGAGTTGCCACGACAATGGCTAACTTAACGGTAATTACAGGCGACAACAGCCGCACTGAGAATCCGAGAGCCATAATATGCGATATCCTGAGAGGCGCGGCTGACGGTGCTGAGTGCAAGGTAATAGAAAAACGCGAAAAGGCAATCGAGCACGTTATCCTGAACCATAGACCGGGCGATCTTATTCTTCTTGCCGGCAAGGGTCATGAGGATTATCTAATAGATGCCGACGGAAAGCATCCTTTTTCCGAATCGGAAATAATTCACCGCACTATTCGGCGAATGCAGGACAGCCAAATGCCGTGACATAACAGAAAGGAACTGACAAAATGGGAATAAAGTATAAAAAAGCAATTTTTAATACGGCGGAGCTTGCGCACATAGTCGGTGCAAAATGCTCGCTGTCCGACGATATAACATCCATCGTTACCGATTCAAGAGAAGCTGAGTCGGGTGCGCTTTTTGTTGCGCTGAAGGGTGAGCGATTCGACGGACATGATTTCATTTGTCAGGCTTTGTCAAAAGGTGCGGCAGCAGTAATTGCAGAGCGTATTCCCGACGGTACTAACGAGGATGACGCAAAGCGAATACTTGTAGTGCGCGATTCAATAGAAGCACTGGGAATGATTGCCGGTGCTTACAAGGAGCGCATACATCCGCGCACCGTTGCCGTTACGGGAAGTGTGGGCAAAACAACTACCAAAGAGTTTGTGTATGCCGTAGCCGGTGCGAAGTATCTTGCACATAAAACTGCCGGCAATTTTAATAATGAGATCGGTATGCCGTTATCTGTGCTTGATATGCCGGAGACGGCGCAGGTGTGTGTTCTTGAAATGGGAATGAGCGGACTTGGTGAAATATCACGTATGACAGCAATTGCGAAGCCCGATATCGCCCTTATTACCAATATCGGAAACTCCCATATAGAAAATCTCGGTTCAAGGGAGAACATCTGCAAAGCCAAGCTTGAAATAGCGGAGGGTGTGCCTGAGAACGGATATGTGATCCTCAACGCCGATGAGCCGATGCTGTTTGCGCAGAAGGGTAAGCTTTCACAGAATCTTATCTTTGTGTCTCTCCAGAATCCACAGGCGGATTACCGGGCACTGAATATCCGCGAGTATGAAAATAGCACCGAGTTTGACCTTGTGGCAGGCAGACGTGTTGTAACCAATGTGAAGATACCGTGCATCGGACGCCACAATGTTTACGATGCCACCTATGCATTCGTTGTGGGAATCCTTCTCGGAATGGACGATGATGAGATCAAGCGCGGACTTATGTCCTTCCATAACACGGGAATGCGACAGAATATCTACGAGTACGGCGGGATCACGATAATCGAGGACTGCTATAATGCAGGGCCTGAGTCCATGAAAGCGGCGGTGGAGGTACTTGCCCGTCTTGCTGAGAAAAACAAATGCCGCAGTGTGGCGGTGCTTGGCGATATGCGTGAGCTTGGCGATTATTCAAAACAGCTTCACATGGAGGTCGGTGCGCTTGTGGCGTCAAGGCACATATCGAATCTTGTGACTTTCGGAAGAGAAGCGGAGAATATCGCCCTTGGTGCTATCAATCAGGGACTTAAAGCGGAGAATATCAGCGTAAATACAAATACAGATAATCCCTTGGCGGCGGCAAAGACGGTATATGAGCTTGTGTCAAAAGGTGATGCGGTTCTCTTTAAGGCAAGCCGCGCGGTACAGCTTGAACGGGTTATAGAGGAGCTTAAGGCTCTTATTGATGCTGATAAATGACTGTGAGGTTTAGGCTATGAAGACAACGATGATTGCATATTTTATTCCTGCCATACTCGGAACGTTTATTTTGACGGCATTTTTGGCTAGAATACTTATTCCCAAGCTTAAAAGCATGAAAATGGGTCAGCAGATACTGGATATCGGTCCAAGATGGCATAAAAGCAAGGAAGGCACGCCTACAATGGGCGGAATAAGCTTTATAATAGCCTCTGTTATTGCTTTTGTTGCTTTGGCTGTGGCTATGCGTGTTACCGAGAATGATGCAGGACTCGAGAAGCTGATTATAGTCATGATTTTTGCTGTAATGAACGGTGCTATCGGCGTGGTTGACGATCTTACCAAATTTAAAAACCACCGAAACGAAGGACTTACGGCATCTCAGAAATATTTACTTCAGCTTGTGTCGGCAGGACTGCTTCTGGCGGCACTGAAGCTTACCGGAAACATTACAACCGGGGTACGCATACCGTTTACCGATATTACAGCAGAGCTTGGAATATTTTACTATATTTTATCGATATTGCTTATTACGGGAATTGTCAATGCGGTAAATCTCACTGACGGCATCGACGGACTTGCCGCAAGCGTTACTCTTGCGGTGGGAGCGTTCTTCGCGGTGGCAGGATTTGCCATAGAGGCACTTCCTACGGTTGCGGCATCGGGTATTGCCATGGGAGCCTGCCTCGGCTTCCTCGTTTACAACTTCTATCCTGCACGTGTTTTTATGGGAGACACAGGCTCGCTTTTCCTTGGCGCGTTCGTTATAGGCATGGCGTATATGATAGATAACCCACTTATCGTTATTATCGTGGGCATAATCTATATTCTTGAAACGCTGTCCGTTATTTTGCAGGTTGGATGCTACAAGCTGACAAAAAAGCGCATATTCAAGATGGCACCCATCCATCATCACTTTGAAAAATGCGGATGGTCGGAGCTTAAGATAGTGGGTGTGTCCTCTCTTGTTACACTCATTGCAGGAGCTGTGGCATATTTCGGAATTTAAACAAACATCTGATTATCGGAGGTGATCTGTTTGCACGACGACAAGCGGAATTATTATAACAGAAATAACGGCGGCTCACGGCGTGAAAACGGATCAGCCGACAGCGGTCGTCAAGGAAACAAGCCGGGCAGTGCGCCGAGAGCAAGCGGCGCGCAAGGCCACACAAATATGCAGGCACGCCGCACGATCAGTCAAAACGGCGGTACAGCCAGACGCAGTGCGCCTGTACGCCAAACATCAGTGCAGCCTGCAAGAACCACCGCGCCTGCCGTGAGAAAGCAGGAAAACAGCACGGTTGTATGGCTTAAAAAGACCTTTGCGGTGGACCGTACTGTTCTTGAAAAGCGAAATATCGTGCGCGAGCAGGGAAGTATAGACTATGTATTTTTGGTGCTGGTTCTGATACTTCTTGCTTTCGGTACTATCATGGTGTATTCGGCAAGCTACGTGTACTCCAAAAACAAATACGATGACAGCTATTACATAATATTCAGGCAGTTTATATTCATCGTGGTTGGATTTATCGGTATGGCGGCAGCAGCATGGTTCAAGCCTGAATGGTATAAGCGTTTTTCTGTGCCGTTTTACATCGTGTGCTTCTTCTTACTGTGCCTTGTGCCTATAATCGGTGCTGAGCGAAACGGCGCTAAACGTTGGATAGACTTGGGATTCACCGATATTCAGCCCTCTGAGTTTATGAAGCTTGGACTTGTTTTGATGCTTGCATGGTTTTGCGACAGATATTATGAACGTGCAACAGACAAATCGAATCTCATAAGAGCATCGTTCTTCGGCACATTTGTACCTCTTGCAATTACTGCCATAGCGTGTGTTCTTGTTATTATTGAGAAGCACCTTTCCGGTACTATTATTATGTTTATGATAGGAATCATAATCATTTTTGCAAGCGGTACACCCCTTCGTCTGCTTATCGGAATGGGCGGCGTCGGCGTTGCACTGCTTGGAATCATCAGCGTGGTGACTCCGTATACCAAACGCCGTATAGACATTTGGCTTCATCCCGAAAATGATCCGAGAGGTGCAGGATATCAGACTTTGCAGGGACTGTATGCTATCGGCTCAGGCGGACTGTTCGGAGAGGGACTTGGTGAGAGCTATCAGAAGCATCTGTTCGTATCACAGCCCCAGAACGACTTCATTTTTACAATAGTATGTGAGGAGCTGGGCTTTATCGGTGCCGTTGCGGTGGTTGTACTGTTCGTCCTGTTCGCTTGGCGCGGATTTCTTATAGCTATGAAGGCTCCGGACATATATTCATCCCTTGTGGTTGTTGGTATTGTTGGAAAGGTTGTACTTCAGGCACTTCTTAACATCGCGGTTGTAACCAATTCCATTCCCAACACAGGCATTTCACTGCCGTTTTTCTCATACGGCGGCTCATCACTCTGCGTGCTTATGGTTGAAATGGGAATTGTTTTGTCCATTTCACGTTTCTCAAAACAGCAAAAATAAGCTTAAAATCAAGCAAAAGAGGATTATACAGTGAAAGTTTTAATGACAGGCGGCGGTACAGGCGGTCATGTGAATCCCGCAATTGCCATCGCCAACAGCATACGGGAAAATCTTCCGGGCTCACAGATAGAATTTGTAGGAACATCCCGCGGTATTGAAAACAAGCTTGTGCCAAAGGAAGGATATAAGCTTCACCATGTTGAGGTGCAGGGATTCAAGCGGAAGCTGACCCCTTACAATATTAAATCCGCGTGGCTTGCCTTTACCTCTCCCATGAAAGCAAAAAAGCTTCTTCGGGAGTTCAAGCCGGATATTGTTGTAGGAACGGGCGGATATGTGTGCTGGCCGCTCCTTAAAGCCGCGTCTTCCATGGGTATTCCTACCGCGGTGCATGAATCCAACGCTATCCCCGGAGTGGCGGTTAAGATGCTTGCGCGGTATGTTGACCGTATCTACGTGAATTTTGAAGCTACCGCTGTGGCTCTCGGAGATGCGTACAGCCATAAGACCGTCAGGGTGGGAAATCCCATAAAGCCTGAGTTTTCCTCGCTGAAATATTCAGAGGCGAGACGTGCGCTTGGAATTGATGGAAAATACAAGCACCTTATCCTGTCATATGGCGGAAGCATGGGTGCTGAAAAGGTAAACGACGAGATGCTTGAATTTATGAGAAGCTATACCAAGGATCACCCTGAGCTTCTTCATATTCACGCTACAGGCGCAATTGAGCATGAAGCCGCAATGCTCAAGGCTAAAGAGTACGGTCTTGATAAATACGAGAATATTCAGATACGGGAATACATCTACAATATGCCGGAGCTTATGGCGGCGGCGGATATTGTGGTCAGTCGTGCCGGTGCAATGACCCTTTCGGAGCTGGCGGCACTTAATAAATGCTGTGTTCTGATTCCGTCACCTCACGTTGCGGACAATCACCAATACAAAAATGCCAAGGTGCTGGCAGATGCCAATGCGGCTTATGTATTCTGCGAAAACGAGCTTGTGGGTGATAAACTCACAAACACAATGGCAGAACTGCTTGCAAATCCCAAGAAACGTGCTGATATGTCTTTAAATATATCAAAGTTTGCCCTGCCGGATGCCAACCGAAGCATATATTTTGATCTTATTTCCCTCGCAGGCAAAAAATAACCGAATTGCATGAAAAAATCTGCAAATAATCGCACAAATCGTCGTAAATTACTTGACTTTTTACAGTTGACTATGATATAATATTACAAAGGCGGTATTTTGCCTTGTGCTTTTGCGCGGGCTGATATCTTAAAATCGTCGGAAAGGACATAACTCACGGAGGGTAAGCGTATGAGCCATTCGAGCGACCGCCGGGAGAGCCGATTCTTTACCGGTGACGATAATGAGCTTGCCAGAATAAAAAGCAAGGAAAGCCTTCAGAAATTCCAAAGGCACAATCGGACGCGAAAACACTTTTCAAGATTTACATATTTTCTGATATTCGGACTGCTCAGTGCCGTATTTGTTATAATATGTCTTGCGGTGTTCTTTCGGGTTAAAGAAATAGAGATCGTGGGAACGTCCAGATATTCAAAAGAAGATATTCTTGCGGTTACGGACATTGAAGAAGGGCTCAGCCTTTATGAAATATCAAATTCCGATCTTGACGGACTTCGCGGACGGCTTGCGTATATAGAGCAGGCACGTATCGTAAGGAAGCTGCCTCATACGTTGGTGATAAAGGTTACCGAGGATGAGCCAAGGTACGTGTGTGAGCTGTACGGTGAGTATTTCGTGCTTTCGGACGAGCTTCGTGTGCTTGAGCGTGTATTTGATATGTCGACACTTGAGGATGAGGGGCTTATTCGACTGCTGCTTCCGGAAGTGAACAGCGCGATGGTAGGATATAAGGTTGAATTTGCCGCTGAGGTGTCCGCACGGTATGTCAGCGCGTACATTGATGCTCTTGAATCAAGTCCCCTGTTTCGAAGCACCACGGCATTTGATCTTCGGGACAGATTCAATTTAGCGCTTGTTGCGAAGGATATTTATCTTGTGGATCTCGGCAACGGGGACGAGCTTAATACAAAGCTTACCGCAGTTGCGGGAATGCTTGAAAGCGAAGTGTTCTCCGATGGAGTACCTGCTACCATTGATGCCAACGATCCTGCACAGTGCCCGGTTATAAAAAATCCTAACCTTATAATCGAGTTTGACAAACGGTAACGCGTAAATTGTGCATTAAACGTAAAAAAATATTAAACTTTTTTAAAACCTATTGCAAAAATTGCAATTTAATATTATTATATTATTATATGATGAGTTTTATATCGAAGAATTTCGATAATCGGACATAGAAAAATTAGGAGGATACTGAAAAATGGCTTTCGAACTCGACAATAACTTTGGAAATGTGAATATAAAAGTAATCGGCGTGGGCGGCGGCGGAAACAACGCTGTTAACCGCATGATTGCCGCTAATATGCGCGGCGTGGAGTTTGTCGCTATCAATACCGACAGACAGGCTCTCTCAAGATCCAACGCCGTTACCAAGATCGACATCGGTGAGAAGATCACCAAGGGTCGCGGAGCAGGTGCTAATCCTGAAATCGGTGCAAGAGCTGCCGAGGAATCCATAGAGGAAATCAAGAAGATGCTTGAGGGCACTCAGATGGTATTTGTTACCGCAGGTATGGGCGGCGGTACAGGTACAGGTGCCGCTCCTATCGTAGCAAAGACCGCAAGAGACATGGGCATACTTACTGTCGGTGTTGTAACCAAGCCTTTCGCTTTCGAGGGCAAGGTTCGTATGGCTCAGGCAGAGGCAGGCATCAAGAATCTTATTGAGGTAGTTGACTCCCTCATTATTGTTCCCAACGAAAGACTTAAGCAGGTATCCGATACAAGAATAACCCTCGTAAACGCATTTGAGGTTGCCGATGACGTTCTTCGTCACGGTGTACAGAGCGTTGCAGAGCTTATCGCGGTTGACGGCTTCATTAACCTCGACTTTGCAGACGTTACCGCTATCATGACCAATGCCGGCTACGCTCATATGGGTGTGGGCAGTGCTACAGGTAAGGAAAAGGCGGCTCTTGCAGCAAAGGCTGCAATCTCCAGCCCGCTGCTTGAAACATCTATCGCAGGTGCACGCGGCATAATCCTCTCCATTACCGGTTCTGCTGATATGACCCTTGAAGATGTTGATACTGCTTCTAGTATGGTCAAGGATGAAGCACACGTTGATGCCAATGTTATCTTCGGTGTGGCATTCGATCCCTCCCTTGAGGATGAAATGCGCATTACCGTTATCGCTACAGGCTTTGACAGTGCTCCCAAGAGTATGCAGACTACTGTTGAAACTCAGGCAAATGCTGCAGCAGGAACTGCTTCGGCTGAAACCAAGTCAAATGGTGCATCCGAAGAAGGTGCTAAGCAGGAAAATGGCGATGTTATCTCCGATGACGATTTCGGCGAGATACTCGGTATTCTCCGCAACAACAAGGGCAGATAATTGAATATGCAGAAAAGCCGTGCACAGCACGGCTTTTTTTATGTTCTGATCCACACAATACAGAAAAACGCTCCCGAGCATTTTTGCTCGGGAGCGTTTGCGTTATTGATCTTTATTATTTTTGTCCTGCTTTTTCTTTTTTAGCTTTTCGGAGAATTTACCGATAGGTGACTGCTTTGCGAGACTGTCAGCCGAAGCCTTTATGTGTGCCGCAAAGGAGTGATTGTAGTCATCGTGATTCTGGAATGCACGGTTTTCGCGGTCGGTATAATATTCGAAAGTCTCAGTAGGAAGCTCTTTTTGACGAAGACGCTTTTCAATGTAGAGCTTAAAGAGCATATACAGTACAGCGAAGATCGGAACACTTATAAACATTCCCGTAAGACCCCAAAGTCCGCCCATCACTGTGATGGAGAAGAGCACCCAAAGGGAGCTGAGACCTGTGGTTTCGCCAAGAATCTTCGGAACGATAATATTTCCGTCTATCTGCTGAAGCAGGATGTTGATGATGATGAAAATAAGCACCTTTGAAGGATCGACGATGAAGATTATGAGAACGCCCGGAATCGCCCCTATAAAAGGACCGATGATGGGGATGATGTTGGTGATCGCCACAAGAACGCTTACAAGAGGCGCATAAGGTATGCGTGCTATTGCACAGGCGATGAACATAATGATTCCCACAACGAAGGAGTCAAGGATCTTACCGATAAGATATGAACCGAAGGTTTTGTTGGTGAAGTTTCCGAATTCAAGGATACTGTTATACAGCTGCTCTGTGCTGAATGCGCGGATAACCTTTTTTACCTGTGCAATAAGCTTCTCCTTGGAGGACAGTGTATATATTGCGAAGAATATTCCGAGAATTACATTGAACACACCGTTTGCCATGCCTGCAAAGGCATCGAATACTACGGGGACATAATCCTTGATTATTGTAAACGAATTGGCGATAAGCGTGTCAAGGTTATCGGAAATAAGATCAAGCTGTGCGGAAATATCGGAAAGCTCTGCACCGATGGAAGAATTGGTAAAATAATTTACGAGGGAATTAAAGAAATTCTCAAGGGTGAGATTTGCACTGTCAAATATAGTGTCCGGCAGAAATTCATCAAGCCATGCCACAGTGCTGTCTATATAACCGCTCATTTTTGATGCCAGGTCGGTGAGACTCAGTATGACCTGCGGTATAATCAATAGAACGAGTATGGTCAGGATTATCAGCAGAACGATCAGTGCCAGCGTTATGGAAAGTCCGCGTTTCAGATTAAACCTGCGGTTTGATGTGACCTTAAAGCGAAAAATATGCTTTTCCGCCATCTTCATTATGGGATTTGCGATGTATGCTACGGCAAGTCCGATGTAAAACGGCATCATTATTCCGTTAAGTGCGGAAAAGAATGATGAAACACCGTCAAAATTTACAAACAGCGTGAACAGCAGCATTATTGCAAATGCTGTGACTACCGCATATATCGCAATGGTTGTATATTTGCGATTCCAGTCTATTTTCAACTCAGTTCCTCCATTAGTTATTATTACTCATTAAAATTATACTTCAAAAAACGATGTGTTGTCAAGTGGTTTCCGAAAGTAACGAAAACATTTAACATATTTTTCAAATATAGCTTCTCTTTTGGCTTAAATATACCGGAATTTATGAAAAAACTTAAAATTTACCGCCTGTATCATTGCAAATTGGCGGGATTTGTGATATATTATTAGTGTATGGTTAAATATTCAAGAGGTACACTATCATGAAACAAATAAAAGTCGCCCATTCAGGCGGCAGTTACAATATATATTCGGGCGAGGATATTTTGTCGGAGGCTCTTTGTGAAGTGCTTGCCGGAGCAGCATATGACAGAGTGTTCCTCGTCTCTGACAGCAATGTGTACTCGCTCTGGGGCGAGCATATTAAAACGGGGCTTTCAAAGTGCGGCGCAGAGCTTGCCGGTGAGCATATTTTCCCGGCAGGCGAGCTTAGCAAACGTCTTGAGACCGTTTCCGATATGTACACGTCGTTTGCGTCGGCGAGTCTTACGAGAAAGTCGCTTGTTATCGCTCTCGGAGGCGGTGTGTGCGGAGATATGGCAGGGTTTGCGGCGGCAACGTACCTTCGCGGCGTTGCGGTACTGCAAATACCCACCACGCTCCTCTCGCAGATAGATTCATCAATCGGAGGTAAGACCGGCGTTGATCTTTCCATCGGAAAGAATCTTGTGGGGGCTTTCCATCAGCCTGCGGCGGTGATTGCGGACAGCCGTTTCCTTGATACACTTCCTAAGCGTTATATGGACGACGGAATGGGCGAGGCTATAAAATACGGATGCATTGCCGATGAAGAGCTTTTCATTGGAATCGAAAACAAAACTATATCCCGCTCGGAGCTCATATACCGCTGTATGAAGATAAAGGCGAGCGTGGTTGAGGAAGACGAGTTTGAGCAGGGGATCCGCGCTATACTTAATTACGGTCATACCGTGGGACATGCGGTGGAGAAGCTTGGCGGATTTGAGCGGTTCTCTCACGGTGAATCGGTCGGTATCGGAATGCTGTATGCGGCACGGATCGGTGCGACGCTTGGATACGATGGCGGGTATGAATCAAGAATCCGCGATGTACTTGAAAAATGGTCGCTTCCAACTGTGATGGATTATCCGGCAGAGGAGCTCATGAAGATCGTCCGCTCCGACAAAAAACGCACTGCCGATTCGGTAAAGTTTATACTTCTTGAAAAACTCGGCAAAGCGGTGATAAGAAATGTATCGCTTTCAGGGCTTGATGAAATAATGAAGATATTTTAAAAAAGTGACTGTGAATCCATCATTTTCGAAAATTTATACCAACGGGGTAATTAAATCTTGAAAAATATGATATTTTCCCCTTCTGTTATTGACGGAAGGCTTCGTATACCGTCATCGAAAAGTCAATCACACCGTGCGCTTATGTGTGCGGCTCTGGCTGGCAATTCCACTGTGCGCGGCGTTGATATCTCAAATGATATTGCCGCAACAGCGGATGCGCTTCGCGCATTTGGAGCTGAGCTTACCTATGATGAGGCACAGCATACGTTTTATGTTGACAGACCCTGTGTGGGCGGTATTTGCGCCGGGAACGTGAACTGCGGTGAATCGGCGTCAACTCTACGTTTTTTCATTCCGCTTGCGGCGGCACTTGATGTCAAGGCAACATTTGTTGGTGAGGGCAGACTTCCAAAACGCCCCACTGATATATACAAGCCTATGCTTGAAGCAAATGGGGCGCACCTTACCTATACATCTGACGGAGATTTTCTCCCCCTTGAGGTTTCGGGACAAATTTCTGCCGGAGAATATTCGCTTCCCGGCGATATTTCATCGCAGTTTGTCACGGGACTTCTCTATGCACTGTCTGCGATCTTGGGTGAGAGCGGTATAGTGATCACCACGCGGCTTGAAAGCAAGCCTTATGTCGATCTTACTGTTGATATGCTCACCGAATTTGGTGCGGATATTACCGAAACCGACTTCGGCTATCTTGTAAGAGGCGGAAAGCTTAAGCCTCGTGACATATATGTGGAGGGCGACTGCTCACAGGCGGCATTTTTTGCTGTGGCGGCGGCAATCGGCGGAAGAGTTACAATGAGCGGTATCAGGCGTGATACAAAGCAGGGCGATTTTGCACTTTTTGATATCGTGAGCCGCTTTGGAGCGCGTGTTGAATGGAACGGCGGCGACGTAACCGTTGCAAAGGGCGAAAAGCTTACGGCTTCGGACATAGATGCCGCGGATATACCTGATCTTGTGCCTGCGCTTGCCGTAATGGCGGCTTTTGCAGAGGGGACGACACGTATCTACAACGCAGGGCGTCTTCGCATAAAGGAAAGCGACAGAATTGCTTCAACCGCCAATATGCTGAGAGCCATCGGTGCTGACGTAAGTGAGACAGAGGACGGACTTGTAATTACAGGAAAAAGCTCACTTGCCGGCGGCGTAGTGTGCTCGGAAAATGACCATAGAATAGCTATGGCAGCAGCGGCGGCATCTGTGGGATGTACGGGAGATGTTATTGTTGACGACATGAGCTGTATCGGGAAATCCTATCCGGAATTTGTACGTGATTTTACATCTGTTTGTGTTAGAAAATAGCCTATTATGAGAAATATAGATTTGAATTCCCCGGCGGCACTTGACCGTGTGGTGGGATATGATGTCGACGCTATTGAGAAGACGATACGCTCACAGCTTGCACGGCTTGGTGTAGAAAATATGTTTGATTCAAAGCGCGTTGTGATAAAGCCAAATATGGTTATGAAAAAAGCACCGGAAGTGGCGGCAACGACCCATCCCGTGGTGCTTGAAGCCATGATACGCATATTAAAGGAGCGTGCGGCGGATATAATAATCGCAGAAAGTCCGGGTGGTCTTTATACGAAAGAGACGCTGAAAGCCACATACCGCGGATGCGGCATTTTGGATGTAGCAGAGCGATACGGCGTCAGCCTCAATTATGACACAGGATCGCGTCCGAAGGATGCACCGAGCGGCAAAACATCAAAGATGTTTGACATCATCACGCCAATACTTGAAGCGGATGTTATTGTCAACCTTGCCAAGCTGAAAAGTCACTCTCTGACAGGCTACAGCGGTGCGGTGAAGAACTATTTCGGCACTGTTCCGGGCGTTACAAAATTTGAGATGCACGCAAGATTCCCCGATTATAACGATTTTGGTTCTATGCTTGCAGATCTCTGTGAGATGATACTTGAAAACAAGCCCACATTCAATGTGCTTGACGGTATTTTAGCCATGGAGGGCAACGGACCTACAGGCGGCAATCCCAGACGGCTTGACTGCCTTATATCGGGTGTGAATCCCTTTGTGGTTGACATTATCGGCGCGTCTGTTATCAAAACCGATGGCGTTATTATGCTTGATGAGGGTGTGCGGCGCGGTTACTGTCCCATGGGGGCGGATGAGGTTAATCTTATGTCCGCAGAACCGCTTGACAGCTTCGTGGTGGATGATTTCTTAAAGCCGGATACCGCAAAGCGTAAAGGCGCAAGCTCGCTTCTTGCAAGGCTTCCGAGTATGTTCGGCGGCAGACTCAATGCGTGGCTTCAGCCAAAGCCTGTTGTAGATAACGGAGTCTGCGTTGGATGCGGCGAGTGTGTAAGAAGCTGTCCGCGGCATACAGTTGTGCTTAAGACGGATAAGAAAGGAAAAAAGAAAGCAGTCATTATAAACGATGACTGCATAAGGTGTTACTGCTGTCAGGAGCTTTGTCCCATCAAGGCGGTAAAAATAAGGAAAAATCCGATCATAAAGCTGATCGGCGGATGAAGTCTGAAAAATAAATTTTTCAGACTGTGTTTTGTGGCTTACATCGCCGTCCCGGCAATGTTTTGCTTCGCAAACCAGCCCCGAACTCCATGCGATGCTTTGCATCGCTTAGAAAGGAAACTTTCGCTTCGCGAAAGTCATGGTCATAATTATGACAAGGATAATTAAAAAGGCACCTGCCAAGATAAATCTGTTCCTTGAAGTGAGTGCACGCCGCCCTGACGGGTATCATGATATTGAAAGCGTTATGCAGACGGTATCGCTTTTTGACGAGCTTACATTTGTGATTAAAGAGGGCACGGGACAGAACATATCTGTTGAGTGCTCCGTTCCCGATGTGCCCCGTGATGAGCGGAATTTATGTTACCGTGCCGCGAAGCTCTTTTTTGAAGCGGCAGATGTGAAGATGTACGATCTGTCTATAAGCATTGATAAACATATACCAATGGCGGCAGGACTTGGGGGCGGAAGCTCCGATGCCGCGGCGACGCTTGCGGCACTTAATGAGTTGTATAACGGTGTTTTTTCAAAAAGTGAGCTGTGTGCGCTTGCGCGAAAGATCGGTGCGGACGTGCCATTCTGCATAATGCAGGGCATAAGCATTACAAAGGGCATCGGCGACGTATTTTTGCCCTGTGCACCGCTTCCCGACTGTCATATCGTTATCGCCTGCCGCGGTGAGGGCATTTCAACGCCCGCCGCATATAAAAAGCTTGACGAAATGTATGATTTTTCCGCTCGCAGTGTGGATGCAGGCGAATTTGCGGCACTTATTGAAACCGGTGAGCTTCCGGCTATCGCCAATGGAATGACCAATATATTTGAATCTGCGGTGCTTCCACATCACGCCGAGGCACGTGAAATAAAGGACATACTGTCGTCGACCGGTGCACTGCGTGCTATGATGAGCGGAAGCGGACCGTCGGTTTTCGGTATTTTCGAGACAGAAAGCCTTGCCCAATCGGCGCAGAGAGCACTGTTTGATCGAGGCATTCCCTCACACCTTTGTAAGCCCTATTATCCGGAGTCTTAATAAGACTTTGGGTGGGAAATATAAGAATTTTAGATAAGAATGGAGTAAAAAAATGAAAGCAGCTAACAAAATTACAGCCGCAGCGCTTGCATTACTGCTTGCGGCATCCGTTACTGCCTGCGGAAATTCAAATGCAGGCTCTGTCTACAATTACAGCAACGGTCTTGACGAGAACGGATTCTTTGAGGGAATTAAAGCATCTGATATTGTGACTCTCCCTGAATACAAGGGTGTTGACATTGACAGCGGTATTCCTGTTGCATCCGATGAGGAGGTGGAGAAAGAAATTTCGGGTATCACCTCATCCTACAGCTACTATGAGCAGATAAAGGACCGTGCGGTGGAAGACGGAGACACACTCAATATCGACTATGTTGGAAAGATTGACGGTGTACAGTTCGACGGTGCCAACACCGGCGGACTCGGCACGGAAGTAACTATCGGTGTAACTGAGTATGTTGAGGGATTTTTAGAGCAGCTTATCGGACATACTCCGGGTGAGACTTTCAGCGTTACGGTAACTTATCCGGAAGATTACGGCAGAGAAGACCTTAACGGCAAAGAGGCTGTGTTTGATGTGACTATCAACTATATACGCGGCGAATACATTGAAGCTGAGCTTACCGATGAAATGGCGGCTGACTATGGATTTGAGAGTGCCGAGGCTCTTATTGAGGATATCAAAGAGTGGCGCGTAAACATGGACAAGTTCTATTTCTTCACTGACCTTCTTGCTGAGGCTGTTTGTGAGGAGGTTCCTCAGAGCGTTGTGGATTATCTTATAAATTACGAGATGTCATATTACGAAACCGAGGCGGCAAATTACGGATATACCTTAGATGAGTATATGTCCCTTATGGGTTATGATTCAAAGGATGCATATATTGAAGCCGGCAAGGAGACGTATATTGCGGATGCTAAGCTTTATCTTGCGGCACAGGCTATTGCGGAAATCGAAGGCATTACTGTTATCGACGCGGATATTGAAGCCGCAGGTTATACAGAGCAGGTAGAACAGTACGGCAAGCCCTATATAAAGCAGTTTATGCTGTATCAGGAAATTCTTCCTCAGTTTATTATTGACAACGGAAATCTTGTAGACGGACTTGATGCTTCCGTGGCAGAGTAATAACCAAATCAAAAACAAGGTCAATCAAAACGGTTGACCTTGTTTTTTGCGTAGAACGCTTATTACACTACAATTTCCGCGCGGCTTCCGCCTGTGCGGTCCTTGGTAACAATAATACGCCGGTCGATCCGCTCTTTAAGCTCGGATACATGGGATATAATGCCCACAAGGCGGCATTCGTCGGATAGCTTTATGAGAGTGTCGATCGACTGCGCAAGAGAATTTTCGTCAAGAGAGCCGAATCCCTCGTCAACGAACATGGTATCAAGTCTGATACCGCCTGAGGATGACTGTATCTCATCCGATAAACCAAGTGCAAGTGACAGCGAGGCTTTAAATGCTTCTCCGCCGGACAGCGTGGAAACGCTCCGCTCCGTTCCGTTGTAGTGGTCCACAACATCAAGCTCCAAGCCGCTTTGAGAGCGGTTGTTCTCAGGAACTATTCTGCGCTTTAATTCATACTGTCCGCCGGACATCAGCATAAATCTGGTGTTGGCTCTTGATATGATACGGTCAAAGAAAGTCATTTGCACATATGTCTCAAGCATTATTTTTTCTCTGCCGCTTATATTGCCGTTTGCGGTGTTGGAAAGAGCTCGCAGAGATATAAGCTGTTTTTCGGCGGATGCAAGCTTGTATGCGGCAGAGCGATATTTTGTGAGAGCCGATACGTTGGCTTCAATGCGTACCTGAAGGGCTGTAATCCGCTCACTTAGCAGTCGCTTTTCATCTGTCAAAGTATTGTGCTTATCTGTAAGCGCACAGGTGTCGATTTCAGAGGCATCTTTGAGCCTCGATTCCAATAGTGAGATGGTTTCACCGAGACCACTTACTTCTGCTTTGCAATCATTGTGACGCGTTATGGCATCTTCAAGTGCGGCGCGGTACTTTGAAAGCTCGGCGGTTTCGGCTTCAATGCACTCCTGTGCCGAGAGACGGCTGTTAAATTCCAACAGGGATGTCAGCTTTTTTATGGACTCGTCAATATTTCCAAGACGGCTTTTGGCGGCATTAACCTCGTCGCTGAGCTTTCGTGATTTGGTATCAAGCGCTTCAATTTCAGCTGTCAGCTTAGGAATAATTACAGCAAGCTCACTACGCCTTGTGATTCGCTTTTGTTCGGCGGAAAGCTCGGTGCTTACTTTTGATATTGAAGCGTCGCATATATCCGTCTGCTTTTTGCATTCGTTTTCAATATCATCATATTCTGCTCCTAAAAGCTCTGCGGAAAGTCTCAGTATAGCGGAGTATTTTTCATCACACTTGCCGATAAGCCTTTCGGCATCCGCACTTTTCTCCATGGCTTGTGCCATGGTTTTTTCGCTTATTTCGGCGGCTTGCTTCAGCTCTTCCTCGGTGGGGGCGCGAAGAGCTTTCTTTGCCGGATTCGGATGGTGGCAGGAGCCGCATACGGGACACGGAGAGCCATCGGAGAGCGTCTCTGCCAACACACCTGCTCTGTCATCAAGAAATGCCTTGTTAAGCTTATTAAGGGTCGCCTGCATCTGCTCAGCGTGAGTGGATATCAGTATGTATTCCGCTTTTACGGCATCACGCTGTTTTGTCATCGCGCCATACATACTAATCTCGTGTGATAATCCGGTGAGTGCCTGCCTGCGAGCTGAAAGCTCACGCTTTTCAGCTTCCAGCCGCTCTATGGCTTCACCCGTATGGGACAGCTCCTCAGCCTCACCTGAAAGAATACGCAGTTCAGCTTTGCTTTTCTCATGCTGACTGAGTATATCGGCGAGTGCCGATGAACTTTCGGATACCCCACGCATTTCGTTTGCCTGCTGCCCACGAAGTTCTTCAAGCTCATCGTATCTTGGCAGATTTCCTTTTGTAAGGGTGATATGCTCATGGAGACGGTCGCGCTCCGGCGCACGTGCACTCTCCTGTTTGAGTGCCTCGGTCAAGGAATCAAGGGCGGCACTGCGGGCGATAAGCTGAGTCTTGGCATCCTCAAGAGCATTTTTGTTTTTCTCAATTTCCTGTGCTTTGCCAAGAGATTTTGCAAGCTCCGATAATTCGCGCTCAATCACGGTCATTCGCTCAGACAAAGCAGTATGTTCTGATTTGTCGGCGGATATAATTTTTTCGGCAAGCACCAAGGTTTCTTCTGAGGTAAGCTTGCCGGAACGTGCCGCTTCAAGTTCATCGGAAAATGAATCGTCCGCATATATACTGTCAAGATACTGCTTTGCACCAAACGACAGCATCTCATATTCGCGGTGTGCAGAAGCGGCGGCGGATTTCAACTCCTCCTGGAGCTCCTTGTACAGACCTGTTCCGAAAAGCTTGCGGAATATTTTGATACGGGTATCTGTGGCGGCAAACAGAAGCTCACGGAAATCTCCCTGCGCTATCATGGCTATTTGGCAAAACTGTGTTTTGTCAACTCCCATAAGAGTGCGGATAGCCTCATCAACCTCTTTTATTTTGGTAACAATAGTACCGTCAGGGCATATAAGCTCCGCTTCTGCGCGGCTTGTTGTCATACCGCCGCCGCGCTTTGATTCGCGCTTATATTCGGGACTGCGGCGCACAGTATAAATATCACCCGAATAGTCAAAGACAAGCACCACCTCGGTAGGTGTATCGGACGCGGCATATTTTGAGCGAAGCTGAGCGGCATCGCGGTGAGAGCCGCTTGCTTCTCCGTACAATGCAAAGGTGATCGCATCAAAAATCGTGGTTTTTCCGGCTCCTGTGTCGCCGCAGATAAGGTAAAGTCCGTCCTTTCCGAGACGGTCCATATCAAGCGTTACGGTATCGGCATAAGGCCCGAACGCACGCATTGTGAGTTTTAAAGGTCTCATTTTTTATGCTCCTTTTCACCGAGCTTTTCAAAAAGTTCCTCTATATATGCTTGCTGTTCGTCACTCATAGGACGGTCGTTCTGTTTTTCAAAAAAGTGTGAAAAAAGCTCAAACGGAGTGCGCTTTTCGTCCGGTGCATCCGTACTTGCCACACCTACTGCACGTGTGCGGCGATTATCGTAATCAAGCTTCATAAGATTCGGGTATATGACACGGAGCTTTGATATGGCATCCGGAATATCGTCCTCATCGGTAAGCGTGATGTGAAGATAGTCACCGCACGCGGTGTTTTCGTAATTTTTTTTAAGAGTCAGAGAATCGTAGCTTCCGCGAAGCTCGCGAAGGTCGCGCTTTGGCACAAGGGGCAGGGTACTTATTTTCACATCCCCTTTTTCGCCCATGTCAACTACGGCAACGGATTTTTCGTGCGCCGCTTCGGAGAAAGAATATTTAAGCGGCGTTCCGCAGTAGCGTACGGTGTCACGTGTGATTTTCTGGGGCGTATGTATGTGACCGAGAGCCACATAATCGAATCCGTCGAGCACAGATACATCAACATTATCCGAGCCGCCCACATTCAGCTCCTCAGAATCCGAGCGGGATGCGCCTGTGATAAACTGGTGAGTTACAAGCACATTCCGAAGTCCCTTATCTATTCCCATTTGTTCTACCGCAATGCGCACGGCATCGGTATATGAGTCGCATGGGGCGTCGGGAAAGCATTTTCTCACGTGCGAGGGCTTTATGAATGGGAGAAGATAGAAATTCACCTCGCCGTATGAGTCAAAAAGACGAATGGGAGTCACATTTCCGTCCCACACAGGGGATACATATATTTCAGCTTCACTGAGAAGTCCTGATGCGAATGCCATTCTTTCCGGGGAGTCGTGATTGCCGCTTATTACTAACACTTTGATGTTCTTTTGACGCAGTTTTGAAAGAAATCCGTCAAACAGTGTTACCGCCTCTGCGGTGGGCACGGATTTGTCGTATATATCTCCTGCAATGACCACAGCATCGGGACGGTGTGTGTCCGCGGCTTCAAGTATCATGTCAAGTATGTATAATTGATCTTCGATAAGCGAAAACTCAAAGAGCCGCTTCCCGAGATGAAGATCGGACAGATGGAAAAATTTCATAGTTGCCTCACTGACTAAGGAAATCGTTTGTATACTTTATTATAGCATAAATTGCGCCGAAGTGCAAGTGAAAAAAAGACCGCCGTCATTCGGCGGCGGTGAATGTGACTAAGTCACGGAAAATATAATGTATACAGGGTATAATATAGGTGCAAATCAAAAACGAAAGGAATGTGACAAAATGTCGGTTATAAACATAAACAAAGAAAATATAGAGCTTTTGAAAAATAGCGAGAAACCTGTTCTCATTGATTTCTATGCGGAATGGTGCGGCCCCTGCCGTATGGTTTCTCCCATTATTGACGAGATCGCCGAGGAGCGCGATGATATCGTAGTGGGAAAGGTAAACGTTGACTTGGAGCAGGAGCTTGCAGGCGAATTCGGCGTATTCAGCATCCCAACGCTTGTTGTGATGAAAGAGGGAAAGATTGTTAATCAGGCTACGGGCGCACGTCCCAAGGCTCAGATACTGTCGCTTTTAGAGGGTTAATTCGCGAAGTCTCTTCTTGTCGAGAATATTGATACCGCCGCGCGAATAGGATATAATGCCCTCTGCGGCGAAATATTTAAGCATTCTCGATATAGCCTCACGGGCAGATCCCATGTATTTTGCGATCTGCTCGTGAGTCAGTTTTACGGTATCGCCACCGTTTTTGGCAATTTCATCAAGCAAAAAGATAGCAAGCCGCCTATCAAGGCTCATAAAGAGTATCTGCTGCATTACCCACATAACATCGGAAAAGCGGCTGAGAGCAGCTTCAAGGGCAAATATCTTAGCTTCGGGCATACGGCGTGTCAGATCTTCAAAGGCACAGCCGCCCACAACCACACATTCGCTATTTTCCTCTGCGTCAATGAACACGTCAAATGTGATCGTATTAAGTACGCAGGATGCTGACAGTATACACATATCGCCCGGAAACAGTCGGTAGAGGGTAATCTCCTTGCCTTCATCGGAAAGAAGATATATCCGCAGTGAGCCGCTTCTCACAAGTATCACGCCTGTGCATTCGTTTCCGTCGTGTATGTTTGTGCCTTTTTCGAATGTGAAGCTGTGAGATGAACGAAGAAACATTTCTTGGTCAGCAGGACTCATTTGTTCCCAAAATGGAAATGTGTTTTTAAAAAGATTTATAAGCTGTTCGTTGTTTATTTTCATCATATCCTTCTCATAACGTCAAATTATAAGTTTATTTTACCATGTCTGTGCCTATGTGTCAATAATTCCGTGATTTTTTGAATAAAAGCGCGCAAATTCAGCCTTTTTGTGACACAGTCACGGAAATTACGGAAAAAATGAGGTAGAATATAGATGTAAAGTAAAAAACTAAGGGAGAATTACAATGGCACATATATATGATACAGTAATAATAGGCGGAGGACCGGCAGGATATACGGCGGCACTTTATGCGGCGCGTGCAGGTCTTGATACGCTTGTTGTGGAAAAAATGGCAGCCGGAGGGCAAATGACGATTACGGGTGTTATCGACAACTACCCGGGATTTGATGAAGGTGTAGACGGTTTTACACTCGGAATGAAGATGCAGGCAGGGGCAGAGCGATTCGGTGCAAAAACGCAGTATGCTGAAATTATAGGCGCGGAGCTTTCCGGCAAAATAAAGCGGCTTATCACCGCCGACGGTGATATACACGCACGCACTGTAATGATTGGCGGCGGTGCTGATCCGCGGAGACTTTCTGTGGAGGCTGAGGATAGATTGACAGGTCGCGGAGTGCACTACTGCGCCCACTGCGACGGCAGATTTTACAAGGATAAGGTGGTGGCGGTGGTTGGCGGCGGAAACAGCGCGGCATCGGATGCACTTTATCTTTCGAATCTTGCCAAAACTGTTTACGTTATCCACCGCAGGGACACACTTCGCGCCACAAAAATATATCATGAGCCGCTTATGAGGGCTGAAAACGTGAAATTTATCTGGGACAGCACGGTTGCCTGTTTTGACGCTGAAGAAAGGCTTCGCGGTGTTAAAATAAAGAATCTGAAAAGCGGGGATGAAACAAGCTTGGAGGTTGACGGCGTTTTTGTCAGCATAGGCCGCAAGCCTGCGTCTGAGCTGTACCGCGGCGAGGTGGCGTTAGATGACGCAGGCTACATTATAGCGGACGAAACGACGCGCACGAATATTGATGGTGTATATGCCATAGGAGATATTCGCACAAAGGCACTCAGGCAGATTGTTACGGCTGTCGCGGACGGTGCTACCGCGGTGCACTTTGCGGAGGAATATCTTGCCGGTGTGTAAGAGGAAAACAAAAACCATCCACGAGGGATGGTTTTTGTTTTGGTGACCCGTACGGGATATCGCCACGCGCAAGCGAGGCTTGCGCGGTAAATTGCATTTCGTATCGTGTGAACTACACTGCGCCGGCAATTTACGGGGTTCACTTCCGCGCGCGGAGTAACACAAAACAAAAAACCATCCACGAGGGATGGTTTTTGTTTTGGTGAAGCGAACGATTGAATGTCCGAACTATTAGACATATATTCAATTTCATCGGATGTTGGGATTGTTATCGGTGAATCGTCAAAGGTGAGAAGCACTTTTATGTAATCGTCGTATACAAATATCGCCTTGACGAGTCCGTCGATGAGCCGTTCCTTGTTTTTCTCAACTTTCAAGTCCAGAGTACGGAATTTGTTAAGCGTAAAGAGGATGAAATCCTTTGTGATTGTTGGAATTTTTGATTCTTCTATCTTGATGCTTTTCGTAATTTTCTCTTCCTCTGCTTCCAATTCCTCAAGGCGAGATTTTGTAGTTCGAGTGACTACACCTTTTTCAATGGCCTTCATAATGTTGGCAATAGAAGACTGCACATCCTTTAGCTGCGCCTCAAGTGCCGGAAGCATCTCGTTGCCCTCATTCAGGAGCGCCATTACATCATCCGCCATATCGCTGATCATTTTATCATCCTGCAGCCAGGAGGTGATCTTCTGGATTACGAGATCTTCGATCCATTCCTTGCGAATTGCCTTGCGGTCACATTCATGACGCTTTGCACTGGCACATTTATAATAGCGATAAATTACGCCGTTTGGCTTATTTGCGCTGTCACCCACAAACATCGAATTGCAGCTTCCGCAGAACAGCTTGGTTGTCAGCAAATAACGTTCCGGTGCTTTCGCCTTACCTGTAGCGTGCTTGTTCTGCGCCATTCGAACGGAAACCCTATCGAATATATCCTTGGAAACAATAACAGGGATTGCATCGTGGAACACCACATCATTGTAGCTGTATTCGCCGATATATTTGCGGTTAGAGAAGATGCGCGCAAGGGAGTTTTTATTGAATCGATTACCTTTGGAGGTGCGGATGCCACGAGCATTCAAGTCTTCAATAATCTCGGTGATCGACTCTCCGCCTGCGTATCTGCGAAACATCTCGATAACAAGCGGAGCCTGTGCTGGATTGATTTGATAATTCTGATCCTCGTCAATCATATAACCGAAAGGGATTGTACCACCGTTGAATCGACATTTGAGCGCATTCTCGGTCATACCTCGCGATACCTTCTCGGCAAGGTCGGCAGAGTAGTATTCCGCCATGCCTTCAAGCAGCGATTCAACTATGATGCCTATCGATCCTTCCGCAATTACTTCAGTTGCGGATACCACACGAACACCGTTCTTTTTCAGCATCAGTTTATATTTTGCGGAATCGTAACGGTTACGGGAGAAACGGTCGAGTTTCCACACAATTACAACATCGAAATTCTTCTTCGCGCTGTCTTTGATCATTCGCTGAAACTCGGGGCGATTGTCGGTCTTGGCAGAGAGCGCTCTGTCTATGTATGTGCCCACAATCTCGATGCCATTTTTATCGGCAAACGCTGTGTTTTCGCGGATCTGTCCTTCGATTGACTCCTCTCGTTGGTTGTCTGAGGAATATCGCGCGTAGATTACGCCTCGCATCGGGTCAACTCCTTTCCTGCAAATATTTTAATTGGTGCTTATGAAATTTCTAATAAAGTTAATGCATGTTCTGACAAAAATAGCGGTAAACTTTTGAAAATCTAATGTAGTATTAAATGAATATAGCAAGTCACCGGAGGAATTCAAGAATTTTATAAGTGTATCATGTTTCTCGAAATAAGTTCGTGTTTCTTCATCGCAGTACTGTAGATATGAGTTTTTTATTTCATCCTTGATATATTTCTTACTGGATTGAATTGATGATAGAAGTCCGCAATCTTCTCTTGCATTGAATAATTGTACAGACCAAAAATCGCCTTCATGTAAAACAATATTTCTTGTTTCCTTCAAGACTTCTGCAAATAGAACCAATGTCATGTCGCTATTATAAATTTCTGACACTTCGCCATCCAGTTCTCCGTCATTTTTTAGAGGGGCAATATTAAATATTTCGAAATGATTTTTGATATATTCTCCATCTGTTTCAGTAGAATTATCGAGAAAAAAATGATTATGTAGTGCTTTCGATTTACTTAATTTATGTAACCCCTCAATGCAGGATTGAAAAAACACCACTTTTAGTGCATCAGATTCATGCCTTATACTGTCAATGTCTTGGGCAAGCGAAACCAAATATCGTACTCTATTCATCATTCTTCGTGGCGAATAATTCAATCTACTCTCATCGGCAAAGACCTCTTCAAAGAATACATTCATCTCTGAATCATTATCAAAATATTCATTATAAAAAGTTACAGTGTCATTTAGATATTCATTACTGAATCCAACACTTTCAAACAGTTGATTGATATCACCGGAATGTTGCATATGCTTCTCCGTTTCCAAAAACTCAATTATCCTTCCACAATTCCAATCACTCGTCCGCAACAATAAACGCTGTCGTTCTCGTCGAGTCGAATCGGCTTATACTTCTCATTATGAGAAATCAAACACTTGTCGCCAAGCTCCTTGATATAAGCGTCACCATTGACAACGAAGATACCAATCTCGCCGATATCGACAGAATCGCATTTTTCAACGAACACTCTGTCACCGCCGTGATAGGTAGGCTCCATACTGTTGCCCGTGATCGGAATAACATAATCGGCGACTTCTGCTTCTGCAGATTCCTTAACAAATATCTGTTCTGGAGTTTCCGTTTCAAGAAAGTTGCCCGTTCCTGCGGATGCCGGATAATTGAAAAAGTCGATCTTCAGCATACGAGCCTTAGGCTTTCGAGAAGCAACGGTCACACGCTTGTATTCACTGTCGATCAGATAATCAACAACATCTTTACCGTGTTCATCGAGAGCACGGTATTTTTGTATCGTGCTCCACTCTGCAGCGGTGGGATGCTGCGTCATAGATTTGCATCCAATCAGCTCATCGGCAGATACACCGAGCAGATCACAAAGTCGAGCGAGCTTATCGCAATCGGGGCGGCCGATTCCTTTCTCCCAGTTGTATATAACTCTGCCAGAGCTCTCGCCGAGGGCATCGGCAATGTCCTGCTGTGTCATTCCTTTTTGCAAGCGATACTCCTTGATTCGCGTACCGATCGTACTCATGCGGATATACCTCCGATTTTGTATTACACGTCTATTTTATCATATAAAGTTGTATTTGTCAAGCCAAACTCCAAAAATATTATAGAAAACTATTGACAATCCAAAATTGTTATAGTATAATATCAAATACACAACGAAATGAGAGTATATGACATCAAACATCAAATATTGCGCCACATGAAACAAAGAATAGCCCCGCGCGTAGTTTAGATATCATTTTGTTCATTTCCCCGACGTCTCGTCTGGGGCAAGCATAGCGCGTGGACGTCCAGCGCCAAAATGGCGCCGCCACCTCGCACTGCCCTGCGCTCACGCTGGAACATAATCGGGCAGAAGCCCGGCGGCTAAGCCGCTCCCACTTACCTTTTCTTTGCGAAAAGAAAAGGTAAGCCAAAAGAAACGAAAAAATATATTCCGATATCATTGAAGAAAGAGGTAATTTAATTGGGCAGAACACAAACAGAAACGCTTACACTTCGGCTGACACCCGAAGAAAAATTCTCGCTCCAGGAGAAAATGTACAAGGCTGTCGCACCATCCATGCGTCAGTTTGTCCTCGATATGTGCATGGACGGGCAGATCATCGTCAACAGCGATCTGCGTGAACTCAATGCAGAACTTCGATACCAAGGCAACAATCTGAACCAGCTCACGCGGTTGGCGCATCAAGGTCGAGTCGACGTTGTGGATTTTGCGGAGCTGATTTCACTCTACAAAAAGATTCTTCTCGCACTCGGAGGTGACAGCGATGGCGGTCGTTGAGTGCATACCCGAGAAAAAGCAAACGCCCAGCGCACAAAAAGGCGTGATCGATTACTGTATACAGCCGTCGAAAACCTATGACGATGATGAACAGCTTGCTTACGTTTCCGGTTACAACTGCATTCCGGAGCTGGCAAATGAGTCATTCCTTGCCACACAGAAAGTCTTCGGACACGAGCCGGACGGCGTGCGGTTTTATCATTACGTGCAGTCGTTCAGGATCGGCGAGGAGATCACGCCGCAGGAAGCACATGAGATTGGCATGGAGTTTGCGAAAAGCTTCGGTAATCGTGAAGTGTTAGTTGCTACGCATATTGACCGTGAGCATATTCATAATCACCTGGTCGTTTGTGCATATGATTTGGAGAGCGGCATCAAACTGCATAACAACAAGTTTTTCCTCGGCGAACTGCGTGACCGTAGCGATGAAATTTGCATAGCACACGGACTGTCTGTGCTTGAGAAATATGATCCGAAGAAGAAATCCTCCCGTCCCGATCCGAAGGAATATCGCGCCGCTGTGAACGGTAACAGTTGGAAGATACACCTATGTGTTGCTATAGATCACTGCATGAGGAAGTGCAAAAGCAAGTCGGAGTTCAAACGTGAGATGAAAAAACTCGGCTACGATATGGTGTGGACTCCCGAGCGGAAGTACATCACATACATTTTGCGCGGCGAGGACTGCAAGGAAAAGCGTGTGCGCGACATCAAGCTTCACGAAGAAAAATACTTAAAGGAGAACATGGAAAATGAATTCAGAATACGGGCAGAGCTATATGGACAAGCTCAAAGCGAAGAACATACCGCCGAAACTCAGAACAGAGGAGCCGGCAGAAGCGATTCCTACCGTGCAGATCAGCCAGAAAGAATGGGTACGCCTGATGGAAGCAATGCAGCGTTTGATCGTCCTGTCAGCCGATTTGAAGGAGCAGAGAGCGAGCTTGAAGCAGGAGGCGGACGAGTACACCCAAGAGATGATGAAGGCAGCACAGGAGCAGACACGGACGGCGGAAGCGGCGATCAAAGAGATATCAACCGAAGCCATGAAACAGGTTGGGAGAGCGAGCGAGAAAGCTTCCGTGGTGATCGAGCGCCGTATCATTCGGGACGAAGCGCTATGGTGGCTCAGGCTGATACTCACAGCACTTCCGACGATATTGGTTTTGCTGTTATGGGCATGCGTGGGCTTCACGACCTTGGGAACATAATCGAAAGCGACGAGGAATCCGAGGAAGGAAAGCGTGAGCGTGAAGCAAGAAACGCCGGCTCTGCACTCGGTACTGTCGTTGGTATCGCGGCGGGACTTGCACTTGGGATAGATGATGATGCCGAAGAGATTGACGAGGATGAATACGAAGATGAGGATGAAGGATTTGATATTTCTATGTGAGAAAGGGTGTGTATATGACCTGGAAAGAATTCAAGAAACGTGCTATTGCCATACTGAACGATGACCGCTCGTATTTTCTTGAAGGCGAGGAACTGGAAGCTTGGAAGCAGCGGCAGAAAGAAATCACCGCTCGAAAGGCAGAAATGGAGCGTAAAGAAGCTGAGCTTATGGCTCATTGGTTTGAACAGGATGCTTATGTTAAAGGTAATTGGTTCAAGCGTTTGTTACTGCGAATGCAATATATTCTCCGCGACAAGCGTGGTGAAGGCAATCTACCGCAGATTCCCGAACATATTCGTATGGAAATTGCACGGTGTCTGCTTCCGGATATCATTGCGTTTTGTGAATCGGAGCAAGGCAAGAAGGAATATGAGGAGTGGAAGGCAGAGCAGGCACGGAAGGAAAATGGTGAAACAAAGTCAGCGTAGACAGAGCACATACGGTCAAAGCTTGAGCCACATTAAACAAAGAAAACGCAATAATATTAGTGAAATAACGGCAGTGATTTTTGTATCAAATTCTTTTCAATTAATTTCGCATTTCGGCTGGACGTTTGGCATCTTCTGTGGTATTGTTGTATTACTAAAATCAGGAGGTATCAATATGGAATACACAAAACAATCTCCCAAATGCAGTTCAAATAATGTTATTCCGATAGGCTTAATTGGTGCAATCAAAGTCAATCGCTATATTTGTCGAACTTGCAGATTCTGCGAAGGAGGGATTGATACAAAGCACTTAAATGCTCTTTGTAAGAAGCCCTTCGAATTATATATCATTGAAAAAGCGGATTGTCAATCATGACAATCCGCTTTCATATACCTTGCGAATTCATTATAAAAACACAGCTTTGGTATAAAATAAAAGAAAAAGCCAAAGGAGAATTTACTATGAAAACAAGCGAATTACTGTTTGAGTGGCTCGAAAATTACGAAAAAGAACACATCAAGCTACGAACTTACCGCCGATATCAAGGTCTGATTGAACTGCACATCAATCCCGAAATCGGCGAAATGGACATTTCGGAATTAAGCCGACGACAGATACAAGAGTTTCTCATAAAAAAGAAAAAAGGCGGCAATATCCGCACCGGTGAAACACTCTCTGCTACAAGCACAAATCTGATGCTCACAATACTCAATATGACATTTGAATATGCGATAGATATGGAGCTGGTGGAACACAATCCATGTAACCGCCTGAAACGTTCGCCGGAAGGTAGCCGCAAAATTGAAGCCTACACCAAGGACGAGCAGCGTAGGCTTGAAATGACAATCAAACAAGAAGATGATCGCCGGCTTTTCGGAATCATCTTATGCCTTTATTCAGGACTTCGAATCGGTGAGCTTCTTGGACTTGAATGGAGAGACGTGGATCTGCAGAAAGGAATCATAACTATTGACAAAGCAATATATCGTGAAAAAGATGATAATAACGTGTGGCAGCTATATGTAGACAAGCCGAAAACAGCATCATCACAACGAGTTATTCCGCTGCCACCATTTGTTGCAGAAGAACTACAGCACCACAAAAGTACGAGCAAAAGTGAGTTTGTCGTAGAAAACAAAAAAGCCCAGCGAATGTCAATACGCTCGTATCAATATATGTTTGAACGGATTACAGAAAAAGCCGGTGTGCGAAAGCTAAACTTTCACGCCCTCCGCCATACATTCGCAACCCGAGCAATTGAGTGCGGAATGGATATAAAAACACTATCCGAAATTATGGGACATAAAAATGCATCCATCACGCTGAATCGTTATGCACACAGCATGATGGATACAAAAATTGAAATGATGAACCGGTTACAGAAAATTATTTAAAGCAGAACTGCGTCGATTATACTGTTCGCTACATATTTATCCACTAAATTATATCATATTTCACTATAAGATTCAATAGGTTTTATGATTTTTTGTCGAAACAAAGTGTATTTTTCATAAAGGAAAGACTTTTATGTACATTTTGAAGTAAAAAACTG
>JAEIGA010000272.1_pt1 | contig 74270 bp, 70 predicted proteins | sample 9270691 | NCBI WGS metagenome assembly JAEIGA01 (sample SAMN17057246, study PRJNA624740) | gut metagenome | biome: biome; isolation source: fecal sample | host: Bos grunniens | place: China: Xizang | collected 2019 | reverse complement strand
CATCAATCATCAACCATCAATCATCAACCATCAACCATCAATCATCAACCATCAATCATCAACCATCAATCATCAACCATCAACCATCAATCATCAACCATCAATCATCAACCATCAATCATCAACCATCAACCATCAATCATCAACCATCAATCATCAACCATCAATCATCAACCATCAATCATCAACCATCAATCACTTCACCCAGCACTTGTCGATCTGACAGATGTAAAGTTTATGATAATCGCCTGCCTTAAACCATTTCTCGACCATGCTTTTGTCTATGAATGAAGCCTCATCCAATGTCTGGGCGTACATCTTCGTGCATTCCATCACCAATGAAGCCTCAGCGAACGTCATGTTGCCAGCCTCTGTAGAGATAGCTGTCAGTCCTGCCTCCTTCACCTTGTCGCAGTCACGTCCTGATTTTGAACCACATATCTGCAAAGCCTTACGGTAATCCTCACTGAAGAATGAAAGTGTAAGAGTCGGATTCTTCTCCACAAACTCAAATGTGTAGCGTTGCGGACGGATCACCAAATATGCCACGTTCTTTCCGCAGAACACTCCCACTCCGCCCCAGCTGGCTGTCATTGTGTTGAATTTTGATTTGTCTCCGGCTGTGATAAGAAGCCACTCGTCTCCAATCTTCTTGATAAAATTGCCGCTTATCTCCTTAGCGTCTATCTCTTTGAAATTTTCCATAGTCTTAATTTTTAAGTCCAAATATACTCATATTTGGCTAAAAAACATCTATATTTGTAGAAAATTGCGTCAAAAAACATGGCTCACAGATACCTTGTCGGAGAAAACGTAAGACTGAGAAATGTGGAGGCTGCCGACGTTGATTTCCTTTGCGAAATCGAGAACGACAGCCAAAATTGGAATGTTTCCGACACATTGGCTCCTTATTCCAGAACGACGATGGAAGAATATATACAGAACGAATCACTCGGTATCTGGGCAAATGGTCAGCAGCGTTTTATCATTGAGAATCAGGAGAAAAGCATCGTCGGAACGATTGATCTATATGATGTGGACATCTTCTCGCACAAAGCGGCTATCGGAATCATAATCAAAGATGATTGTCGACGGAATGGCTACGGACGCGAAGCATTGCGTCTTCTTTGCGATTATTGCTTCTCTCATCTTGATTTCCAGATGCTTTATGCTTATGTGGAGACGGGAAACGAACCATCCATTTCAGTGATGAAATCGGCTGATTTTGAGATCACAGCCACATTGAGACGTTGGCGACGAATCGGCAGGGAATACAAAGACGTGTTCGTTGTGCAAAAATTAAGAATTAATAATTAAGGATTAAAAATTGAAGCAACAAGTTTTTGTGGTAGTCGACGGTGATTACCAACCAGATACAGCGGTGGAGATGGCAAAAAAATTGTCGGACACATACTCGAAAGAGATATGTCTGCTATCTATTGCCAACAACGAATCCGACGAAGAGAGATGCCAAGACTATCTGAATGCCTACAAGACGAAATTGGCAGAAAAATCAATTTTTGCCGACACCACCGTCGTCCCAAGCGCTGACGAATTCACATCCACGATAGAGGCAGCGGAAGCCTCGATGCTTGTGTTTGAGATCACTCCAGACTCAAGCATCCGTAAGATGCTGAAACTCTGCAGAGAACTCCGTACGCCGTACTTTTTCTGCAAACCGGGCATGAAAATAGCATTCGACAAGATACTCGTCCCTGTCAACTATCTGATAGAAGAGCGTGAAAAAGGACCGTTCTCTTCGAGTTTCGGACGCTTCTTCAAATCCAAAATCATGCTCATGACAGCCAAAGACTACGGTTCAAAAGCCAAGGAGACGACGGAAGCCATCGCTACCCTGCTCGACCACGCAGGAGTGGAACACACCCGCGTCGAAGCAAAGAAAGACAGCTTCAAGATTGAGTTTGAAGCGGTTGAGAAATCCGCTGAATTGGGAGCTGACCTGCTGATATGCAGTGCGTCACGCGATTACGGTTTGGATGATATCGTCTTCGGACCCAAAGAACAGAAAGTATTGAAAAAAAGCAATATACCAGTTATGTTAATCAATCCAAGAGGTGATCTATATTCACTTTGCGGATAAAAAGTACAAAAAATGAAAAGCGAGAATATCCTATTTCTTGATATTGAGACGGTGCCAATGGCATCCAAACTGGAAGAAGTTCCAGAGGATTTACGTCATCTGTTCATCGACAAGGTGACCAAGGCGGAAGAAGATCTTACAGAAGAGGAGATCAACCAACGTGGAGGGCTCTACGCTGAATTCGGAAAGGTTGTGTGCATCTCCGTCGGCCTTCTCCACACGAAAGACGGACAGCGTCATCTCCGCATCAAATCGTTCTATTCCGACGATGAGAAGGAGCTTTTGACCGGATTTGCCGACATTGTCAACAAGATGTCGGCGACTGTGCACGGCGATTTGGCACTGTGCGGACACAACTCCAAATCTTTCGACCTGCCGTTTATCGCCAGACGAATGATAATCAACAACATCCCATTGCCTTACGAACTGCAGACAGCAGGCAAAAAGCCATGGGAGATGAAATGGATCGACACGATGGAATTGTGGAGATGCGGCGACACAAGACACTCAGCCACACTCAAACTGCTTTGCGCCGTGTTTGGAATCACAACCCCGAAAGACGATATCGACGGCAGCCAAGTGTCCAACGTCTACTACAATGAGCATAATCTCGACAGAATCGCATTCTACTGCGAGAAGGATGTGCGTGCCACAACACAAGTGTATCTGAGAATCGTAGGAGAAGAGATTTTGCCCGATGAAAATGTGTATTCAACAACATTCAATCCAGACGGAAGTCGTATAGAAAATGAAAATAAATAAGACGAATGCGGCCCGTATACTCGACCGTAACAAGATCAAATATGAGCTCATCCCATACGAAGTGGATGAGAATGATTTGAGTGCACAGCATATTGTGGCTCAACTCGGTGAGGACATCAACTGCGTCTTCAAGACACTCGTGCTTAAAGGTGACAAGACAGGATTCTTCGTCTGCGTCATTCCCGGCGACAAGACCGTAGATCTGAAGAAAGCGGCAAAAGTGTCTGGCAATAAAAACTGCGACCTGATACCGATGAAAGATCTTCTTGCCACAACCGGATACATACGTGGAGGATGCAGTCCGCTAGGCATGAAGAAGCCATTCCCCACATTTTTCCACAACACAGTGACAGAGCATGAATACGTCTATGTGTCTGCCGGAGTACGTGGATTGCAGATCAAATGTGCACCAAATGATTTGGTAACAACTGTTGGGGCAAAGATTGAGGATTTGATAGCGGAATAAGGGATTATCATCAAATATTTCCAATATATATGGGCAGGTTTCATACCTGCCCATAATCATAAAAAATGAGGATTGTTAAGGGCGGAACGCCCTAACCCCACACATCTGCGAGTTCGCAAGAACGAGCAATCAAAATGTATGAGCGTATAATAAGTATTTGATATGGCTTTGACCATACTACATTCTCATGTCTTCAATCCAAAAGACTCAACCGTATTTCATTCTCAATTATTTTAAGAGCGTCTTCAAGATCCTTGATAACTGAATTGTATTCATCCGACAATTCATCAACACATACACTTTCCATTTCATCATAAAGCAGATCTCTAGCATTGGAAATCGCACTTTTTATTAATTCTAAATTTTCAGTACTCATATTATGATTTTTGTAGTATATACGCGAAAATAACATATTGTTTTTTAAGATTATATAGTTTCCATCTAAATAACGTGAGTTCAAAAAATTGTAATCTGCAAATCATTTTCCACTTTCTGATTAATATCTAACCTCCTTTTCTCATAAAAAGACGAAGTCTTTCTCTGTGAACTTTTTCTCTCTGTGGTTTTATTAAATTTTATGTGCTCGCCTACGGCTCGCACTAAGGAAGGGGTTAGGGCGTTCCGCCCTTAACAATCCTCGTAAATCAGCCGACAAATGGAAAAGAACCATTTTAATTAAACTTAAACAGTTTATGAAATCGAGTAAAAATCTCATTCACTTTTGAGTAAAATCTCATTCACTTTTGAGTAAAATTCCATCCACTTTTGAGTAAAATTCCATCCACTTTTGAGTAAAATTCCATCCACTTTTGAGTAAAATTCCATCCACTTTTGAGTAAAATTTCATCCACTTTTGAGTAAAATTACATTCACTTTTAAGTAAAATCACATCCACTTTTGAGTAAAATCCGTTGCACTTTTGAGTAAAATTCCATCCACTTTTGAGTAAAATTCTATCCACTTTTGAGTAAATTTTGTTTGACTTTTGAGTAAATTTTGTTTGACTTTTGAGTAAAAATCGTTTACTTTGCAAAATAAAATCAAAATAAGACAAGCCCATGTATCGACGTAAATATTACAACATAATAAAAGAAAGAATCAACGAGGAACGTATTGCTATACAAGTAATTGCTGGTCCACGTCAGGTCGGCAAATCCACCGTAGTAAGCCAAGTACTTGACGATATAGAGATTCCATACATATCAGAGACTGCAGACGCTATCGACCCCAACAACTCAGAATGGGTTTCTACGATTTGGGCAAATGCAAGAAGCATCATGGAGGTGAGGAAGCACAAAGAATTCCTCATTGTCATAGACGAAATACAGAAGATAAACAATTGGAGTGAATTTGTAAAGAAAGAATGGGATTACGACACACGCAACAACGTAAACATAAAAGTCATTTTGCTTGGTTCTTCCCGTCTTCTGATAAAGAAAGGGCTCACTGAATCGCTTGCTGGCAGATATGAATTGATAAGAATGGGACATTGGTCTTTCACGGAAATGCGAGATGCTTTCGGATTCGACATCAACCAATATATCTACTACGGAGGATATCCACAAGGAGCAAAATATATCAAGAACGAAAAACGATGGAAAGACTATATCAAAGATTCGATTATAGAACCGATTGTGTCCAAGGATATCCTTATGACCACAACAATATACAAACCTGCATTGTTGAAGCAATTATTTGAACTTGCATGTGATTATTCAGGAGAAATACTCTCCCTCACAAAAATGCTAGGACAATTAAATGATGCAGGAAACGTAACCACATTATCTAATTACATTGATCTGTTGAGTGATTGTCATGCAGTGACAAAACTACACAAATATGCAAACGACAATGCTCGAAAATTCAATTCAATACCCAAATATCAAGTATACAACACTGCATTAATGAGTGCAAACACCGGACGTGGTTTTGAAAAAGAATACACAGATTCAAAACGTTGGGGTCGATGGGCAGAATCTGCAGTAGGTGCATATCTGGTTGGTAATGCAGACGAATATGGATACCAAGTATACTATTGGCGGGAAGACGATCAGGAAGTGGATTTCGTATTAGAGAAAAAAGGCAAGACAATCGCCATTGAAGTTAAAAGTGGACGACGCTCTACCAACGATGGAATATCTGTCTTCAGCAAAAAATTCTCGCCAAAACTTGCATTTGTGGTAGGTTCTGGAGCCATGAGTTTCGAGGATTTCTTCACAATGGATTTGGGAAACTTGTTTGAGGAGTAAACCATTGGTGTCGTCATAGCCTCATCATCCCGAGACTTCGTCCCGGGTTACTCTCGCTTTGCTCGGTAACGTCTTTCAGACGCACGATTCGATTACGCCAAATAAAAATTAAGAGACTTATTTTCCGTTTACATAGGCTAATATAGCCTTGTTGATGAAGTCACTTTTATTGCCTTCTATTTTTTCTATTATCTCAAGAACTTCAGCAGACGCACCAAACATTATTCGTTTCTCCGTTGTCTTTTTACGTCCCGCTCCTTCTCTTTTTCCTCCTTTTTTCTTGTGTAGTGTTTCCATATTGATTAATCTTGTTTTGAAGGGATCAGCCTTCACTCATAATCAAAAGTTCTCTTCTATTGACTACACCACAAAGGTAGCACTTTTTTATAATTCAAAAATATGTGTGGTTTTGAAATGCTCTCTACGAATCTCTCCGTCTGAAAGACGCTACCGAGCAAAGCGAGAGTAACACGTGACAAAGTCACGTGGATCACGATATGTACAAAAAAACTTTGTCTGAAAGACAATACCATAAGTACTGCCATACAGGCAGAGTTTCTCTCGCTTGCATTCTCTGGACACTTCGTGCCCAGTTACGCTCGTTTTCACTCGATATTGCCTTACAGGCATGAAAATGTTGATGGAATAATCGGACAGGTTTAGGTTTGAGAACTATCCCCCTACAGTCTTGGATCAGATTGTCTATTTTATCCGTTTTATTCGAAGAATCCATGTTAAAAATCTAATTGTGAAAGAATCTTGAAACTTAAAACTCCCATTTTTGTTACATTTCCCCCTCTATCCTATACTAATATCACTCTATCAATGTACACAAGTTCATCGTGGTTTCGGGCAAAATAGCGAATTTTGCATTGTACGAAATCAAAACACATTATCAACTTTAACACACATTGATATGAAACTAAAAACTTTATTATTCACTGTTTTATTTTGGGTCTCGGCACTTGCCACAAATGCCCAATTGTCTGAGTACGACGCCAATGCGCCACTCGGGTTCGGAGCCAACACCACTGGTGGAGCTGGCGGCTCAAGCGTGACTGTGTCTACTTTGAGCGACCTCCAGTCTGCATTAAAATCAAGCGGCAAAAAAATAATATATATTAAAGGAGCAATCAAGTTCTCTTCGATGTTCACAGTCAGCAGCCAATCAGACAAAACTATCTTAGGATTGCCTGGCTCTTACCTCTACAGCGAGCAACGCACTACCGCAAGCTCAACAGGTATTCTTTATTTCAAAAACTGCTCCAATATCATCATGCGCAACGTCACTTTCAAAAGTGCCGGTGCCTACGACTGCGATGGAAACGACAACCTTTGTTTTGAAAACTGTAAGAATATGTGGGTCGACCATTGCGATTTCCAAGATGGTGTCGACGGCAATTTCGACTGCAAGAAACAATCCGACAACATCTGCGTCTCATGGTGCAAATTCCACTATTTGAAGTCTCCTATGTCTGGCGGTTCCGGCGGTTCGAACGATCACCGTTACACTAACCTTTGGGGATCAAGCGACACTTATACCAACGACCGTGGAAAACTCCGCACCACTTTTGTATGCTGCTGGTGGGGAGAAGGATGCCGCGAACGTATGCCTCGCGTGAGATTCGGACAAGTCCACCTTGTCAACTGTCTATGGAACAGCTCTGTAGCAAACTATTGTGTTGGCGCCGGACAGGAGGCTCAGTGCTATATTGAAAAGTGCGCGTTCATCAAAGTTAAAAATCCGATTGCCGACTACGACAAATCGAAAAATTCAGGAGCTGTGATGGTGGACTGCTACACTCAAAACATATCCGGCTCAACATCTTTGAGAAACTGTTCTTTCAACCCTTCAAACGCATACGCCAACAATTGGAAGAAAATCGCAGCCAATCAAGTGCAGACGGTGCTTACTGCTTGCAACGGCGCGGGTGCCACACTTAACGTTATGGAAGGCAAAGGTGTTGTAGGCAGCATCTGTGGAGGCTCACAAATCGATCCGGGTGACTCAAATCCTGTTGTAAACGATCCTGTGATTACCAAGACAGGTTCCGGATCCAGCAAGCAGACTATCGAATTAGGACAGTCTATCACAGACTTCGGCTACACTTGGACTGACGCTGACGACATAGAAGTGAAAGGTTTGCCAAACGGAATCAACGTATACATCGACAAAAATTCAAAGAAGGTCAATATTAGCGGAACACCGTCAGAATTCGGAATTTTCAACTTTACTGTCACAACTGTAGGAGCTGAGAATAATGCACAAAAGAGCGGTTGCATCACTGTGACTAAGAATGGATTCACAGGCGACGCGTCTTTGGCAATCAGCGATAGAAACGCATTGTCGCAGGACTCAATCATATTGGGCGACGCGATCACACCGTTCTACATCGCTTTCAGCAACTGTCAAAATGTGGAGATTCTGGGATTGCCAAACGGAATTGAGACAAACATCAGCAACGACACCATGTTTGTTAGCGGAATCCCTACAGAACGTGGAGAATATTCATGGAGTGCAAAAACTATAGGTGGACTCTCAGAAGCTTCAATAAATGGCAAAATCATCGTCGTCAACGATCCTACTTCTGTTAAAAACATGAACAATAACGCCATAATGATGCAGACTATAGTCGACAACCAATTAAACATCTGGCTCGACAACGAATCCGCATCGAAGATTGAAATCATAACACTGACAGGACAGATAGAAAAAAGCTTTGAGCATAAGTCAGGACACATCAGCGTCGACTGCTCAACACTTAATAAAGGCATTTACATTGTCAGAATCACGACATCCGACAATGTGATAGCAAAAAGGATGATTAAAAGATAAATTTGTAAAGGGCAAATAGAAACAGACTATTTGCCCGCTTTTTCTTTCAATTTGATTATTTTTGTGTCTGAATAACCAAAATAATTGAGCAAATGAAAAAGTTCAACATTCTTTTGATCGCCACTGTTCTGATCGCAGCCATCACATATCTGTTTGCATTGAGACGCTGCGCTCAAGAAGGAATTGAAATTGAAAGAAACGAGGAAATAAAATCCACGCCTAACATAGTCACAGAGGTGAAAAAAATAGGCAAATGGGAATTTCTTTCGATCAAGATAGAGGAGCTAGTCGACACCACAAAAGGAGTTTTGTTCAAAGACAAATTGTCTGCGATCTACTACGGCACTCTGAGATACGGAATTGATTGCAGCAAAGCCGAAAGCGATTGGTTCACACAAAGCGGAGACACCGTGTATGCACGCCTTCCTGAAGTGTCACTGCTTGATGACTATTTCCTCGATGAAGCCGCCACCACAACCGTTTTTGCATCGGGTTCTTTCACATCCGACGACCGTCGTGACATGAGAGAGAGAGCCATTAAGCGGATGTTGGAAAAAAGTGAGAAGATGGGATATAAGGAGACTGCCCAAGAAAATGCAAAAGAGCAGATCACTATATTTCTTCAACAGTTAGGAATAAAAAATATTGTTTTTATGGACTGACATCAGGATTACGACCAACGCCCATCCTTATGTTCCGCCCTACATAAAAAGGATTTGCATTATGAAAGATTTCATCAAGATTTTGATCGTAGTGTTGCTTGCAGCGCTGGTTGTAAACAAGATTTGGGCTGGGCAGGTGCCTGTGCACGACCCTTCCATCGTCGTTGTCTATAAAGACGCACAAGGCAACAGCTACCCCGAGCAGAGTGCAAATAACGACCGCACAAAATACTACTACGTCATGGGGACGCAGCTTGGCGCGGCATATTCTAAAGATATGCTCGATTGGACTTCGTTCACTCCCTCTTTCGCCATAAACGGAAAAGACACAACAGATCTTTGCTCAGTGTTTGGAGAAAATGCCGTATGGTCGGGCTGGGGCAACAACCAAACCAAACTGAAAGAGAATCTTTGGGCTGCCGACATCATTTGGAACAAAGAGATGAAAAAATGGTGCATGTACTACTCCGTCAATGGCGACGACTGGATGAGCAGCATCTGTATGCTTGCCAGCGACAAAATTGAAGGTCCATACCAAAGAGTAGGCTCAGTTGTGTTCGGCGGAATGGACAGCAAGTCTAATGGAGCGGGAAACAATGATTTCAAAAAGGTGACAGGACAAAACTCAATTCCAAACAGATATTACACTGACGGAGGATGGGGAGGAATGTACGGATCAAGCTGCATCGACCCCAACGTAATCTACGATGAAAACGGACAATTATGGTTGATCTATGGATCATGGAGCGGCGGAATCTTCGTGATTAAACTTGACAATAAAACAGGACTGCGCGACTACTCTTATAATTATGGATATAATCCCGTAGACGGTGCGGTGTGGGAAGGCTCACGTCTCCGCTACGACGAATATATGGGTGTTCACATCGCCGGCGGATACTACGTCAGCGGAGAAGGTCCGTATATCGAATATATGAAAGATGGCGACGGCAATGGATTCTACTATCTCTTCATGTCATACGGATTCTACTCCCCAGAAGGAGGTTACAACATGCGTCTGTTCAGAAGTGACAAAATCACAGGTCCATACAAGGATGTCACAGGCGACGACGCGGTGTTCCACAAAGCAATCTATCCCAATTATGGCAACGATGTATCTTGTGGAGTGTCGCTGATGCAAAACTACTCTTGGGGCTGGTGGACCAACGACAAAAACATCACAGACTACAATCAGGTGGGAGGCGGACAGACTGCCCAAGGCCACAACTCCGCACTGATGGATGAAGACGGAAAATGCTACATCATCTACCATGTGAAAGACAACACAGGCAACGGATATGGCTGGCACCACGTTGAAAGCCACCCAATGGTGTTCGCATCCGACGGCTGGCCACTCGTCGCTCCATTCGAGACTCGTCTTGGCGAATACACAAACAAAGACACTGTATATAGAGAGCAGGATATCATGGGTGAATACGCAGTGCTCACCCACTCCGCCGTCGACTATGCGAAACTTGCCTGCAACAAACCAGGCACAATGCGTCTGAACGCCGACCACTCTATCTCTGCAGATTATTCCGGCACTTGGAACTACGACTACGCAAATGGGAAACAATTCATCACACTAAAAACTTCCGTCGGCACATTCAACGGCACTCTTATCGACCAAAGAATGGAGGATAACGGAAGAAAAACACTATGTCTGACTGCAATGAATCCAGCCAACGAACTTTGCATCTGGGCATACCGTCTTCCACAATCAAAAGATGGGACAGAAACCGTTTTCAAGCCATTCTTCCGCGTAGGCGACAAAGATCAGACTTTGGCTTGGAACGAAACAGAGAAGTTTCTGAAAGTGGACGCTCCGGCAGGCGATTTTGAGATCACATTCTCATTCCACAACCATAACAAAGGAGCCAATAATTGGGACAACTGGGCTTTGAGATTTGAAGAAAACACTGATAATTTCTGGGCTTTGAGAGCCGACGGTTATAGCGTGGAGACTTTCTCCGGCTCTACTGTGTCATATTCGAATCCTATGACATGGAAAGAGTTTGATGATAAAGATGTCGACGTGAAGATTATCCGACAGGGAGCATCCATACACGTGTCTGCATCTGTGGATGGAAAAGATATTTACGGAGTCTTGTCGAAAAGTTCACCAAAGGGAGCACTGACAGTTTACCTCGGCGGAGAAAGCACATATTTGGATGTGAAGAAGATGACTGTGGCTAGTCTGAAAGAGAGAGAAATCATCGGAAGCGTCACAAACTATGGAGCATATAAAGATGCGTTCAACACAAAAAGCGGAGCATCAAAAAGTTTTGACGGGGATTTCCACACTCGCTACTCATTCAACAAATTCCATTCGTCAAACGAGACAAAAAATTGGAACAACTTCATCATCAAAAACACGATCAATGGAAAGACGGGATTCATCCGTGCCGACGCATACCAGCTAGACAGCGAAGGCTCCTTCACATTCGACACTTCGTGGGGTGATGATTGGGACACATTCATAAAGATGCTCAAGCAAGCCAAAGTAGACATTGACATAGAACGTGTAGGTTCAACAATCACCTACACATGCGATATTCAATCATACGACGGACTTTCCGGCAAAATGGTTGTGACGCAAGATGGCATAACAGCACAAAGCATCCAACTTAGTTTGACAGAAGAAGCGTCGCAGATCGACCTGCTTGAAATTATGGATCTGAAGACGGTGGAGACAGGAATCATCGAGGATCCGACCTCGGTGGCAATCGTAAATGACGAGAAAACTATTGTATACCCTACTATCACAAGCAGCATTGTCAAAGTGGTGTTGAATAAAGAAGACGGAATTGCCACACTACACGCATCGGATGGAAAAACAATCGCCAAAAAGAAAGCCGTAAACGGAACTGTAGAATTTGACATGAGCAATCAGCCAAACGGAGTGTATGTCGTGGTGGCTGATGGGAAAGCAGAAAAAATCATAAGGAAATAATTTAACAATCCTCATTTTTTCTCCTCGTCGAATTGACGTTATTTAATTAGTTTCAGGAAGGATAGTTTGTCCGTTGTGGCAAACTATCCATATTTTCTTAAATATCAGACATAAAATGAAAATCTTTAGTTGCTTGAAAATATTATAGTATTTTAAAAAATAAACTTAAACAGTTTTGTTATCTTTGTAAGGATTTTAATGATTAATGTAATAAAAAATACAATTCTAAAAACTGTTTTCAGTTCACTCCTATTATTAGGAACATCATCAATTTGTCACGCAAAACCAGAGCATCGAATCTCAATTGGAGCTGGAGTTTTAAGCTATATATATATAAATGAAATATGTGATGAACACGCAGATGTAGAATTGGCTCCACCATATTTTGGAGGAAACAAAATCATAGGATATTCAACATACGAATATGCGTGGAGAGACCTACAGTCATTGCCCATCACAGCCAATCTTCACTATGAATGCACACTAGGCAAACATTTTGGCATTGGATTATGTGTCGGTTACGAGCATCAAAAGATGGATCTTGACATTAATGTATATACGTATACAGGAGAAAAAATAACCCCATATGGAATCTATGATAACTATGACATAACAAAAAAATCTGGGAAACTCGACAGACGATTTTTTTATGCCATGCCAGAGGCCACATTATATTATTTCAAGAAAGAGCATGTTTCGATGTATGGAAAGCTAGCAGCAGGTATAAGTTTTTCTAAAATAAAAAGAGAAAATGCCGACGAAGAAACAAGAGGAACCAGATTCAAGAACCAACATTTCAGTGGTCAAGTTTCACCTGTCTGTCTTGAGATCGGGAACAAAAATATATGTGGATTCATGGAATACGGATTCGGGCATCAAGGCATAGCTCAATTTGGTGTGAAGCATACATTCAAGAAAAAAAATGAATCCGCTAAATAATGAATAATTATAAATAAAAGCACATAGTATGGGCAGGCACAACACCTGCCCATACTCATAACAAAAAGTTTGATGCAGACTATATATTCCACGAAAAGTACACAACAATTCCGTCGCACCCGAACAAACATAGATATTCAAAACAAATCATAACAAATCGAAAGAATATGCTAAACAACATTTACAGTCTGTTAAAAACGAGAAATATTTTCTAACAACCCGTTATTTTTATGGCAAAAAGTTTTTCAATCTAAAAAAATAAATATATTTGCATAAACAAAAGCGTGGGTAACTATGCTTTGAGAGATAGAATAAAGGAAAATTAAAAAAAATTAATACCACAATAAAAAAACACGCTATGTCTGAAATTTATGGTGAAATAATCCAGGTTATTGGACCGGTAGTCGATGTCAGTTTTGCTGAAGTGGATGCAACATTACCACAGATTCACGATGCCCTAGAGGTGGAACGTGAAGGACAATCTCCATTGATTATAGAGTGTCAGCAGCACATTGGTGAGCGTTCGATTCGTACAATCGCCATGGACTCAACTGATGGATTAAAAAGAGGATTAAAGGTAAAGGCATTGGGTTCTCCAATTTCTGTACCGATGGGTGAACAAGTAAAAGGACGTTTGTTGAATGTCGTAGGAGCTCCAGTAGATGGAATGAAGACATTTGAGAATGTACAGCGTTCACCAATTCATAGAGAGGCTCCAAAGTTTGACGAGCTAGCAACTTCAAAGGAAATCCTATTCACAGGTATTAAGGTGATCGACCTTTTGGTTCCTTACCTAAAAGGAGGAAAGATCGGTTTGTTCGGTGGTGCCGGAGTAGGAAAGACAGTGCTTATCATGGAGCTTATCAACAACATCGCAAAGGGATACAACGGTTATTCAGTGTTTGCGGGAGTTGGAGAGCGTACTCGTGAGGGTAACGACTTGCTTCGAGAGATGATCGAGTCAAACATCATCCGTTACGGCGAAGAATTTAAGAAATCGATGGAAGAAGGAGATTGGGATCTTTCTAAGATCGACTACAACGAACTAGCGAAATCACAGGCAACATTGGTTTACGGACAGATGAATGAGCCACCAGGAGCACGTTCATCAGTTGCATTGTCTGGTTTGACAGTGGCTGAAACATTCCGTGATTCAGGTCAGGGTGGTAAGGATATCTTGTTCTTCGTGGACAACATCTTCCGTTTCACACAGGCAGGATCAGAGGTATCAGCGTTGCTAGGACGTATGCCATCAGCCGTAGGTTACCAGCCTACATTGGCATCAGAGATGGGACGTATGCAGGAGCGTATTACTTCAACAAAGAATGGATCAATCACAGCCGTTGAGGCCGTTTACGTGCCAGCCGACGACTTGACAGACCCTGCTCCAGCAACTACATTCTCGCACTTGGACGCAACAACAGTGTTGAGCCGTAAGATCGCTGAGCTTGGTATCTATCCAGCTGTAGACCCACTAGATTCAACATCACGTATCTTGGATCCAAACGTAATCGGTAACGCTCACTACGAGTGTGCTCAGAACGTTAAGCAGATACTTCAGAAGTATAAGGAGTTGCAGGATATCATCGCAATCCTAGGTATGGAGGAGTTGTCTGAGCAGGACAAGTTGATCGTGGCTCGTGCTCGTAGAATCCAGAGATTCTTGTCTCAGCCATTCCACGTAGCATCACAGTTTACTGGTCTTCCAGGTGTGATGGTTCCAATTGAGGAGACAATTAAAGGCTTTAATGCTATTATCAATGGTGAAGTTGATGATCTTCCAGAGCAGGCATTCTTGAATGTCGGAACAATCGACGACGCTAAGGAGAAGGCAAGAAAGTTGATGTCACAGGTTGTTAAATAAGAATCAGCATGAAATTAGATATCATTTCACCAGATAAACTGATTTTTTCAGGAGACGTGGAAAGTGTAAAACTTCCAGGTACAGGCGGAGGTTTTGAGGTTCTGCCACACCATGCAGCCATCATCTCGTCGCTAAAAGAGGGAGATATCGTCTATGTATCAAATGGCGAGTCGACAACTCTTCGTGTGGACGGTGGTTTTGCAGAGGTAAGAAACGACGAAATTTCAGTCTGTGTAGAAAAAGTATTGGGATAAGAGGTGATGAATAGAGAGAATTATAAGAAAAACATTGTCATTTCCAATTTGGCGTTGGCGGCACTGCTCTACTCTATCGGTAAATTAGTGTTCACAATCAAACCAGAGTTTGGATTCACCATGTTTCCTACAATTCCCGCATTCTTCTTCTTGTTGACATTACTAATTCTAATTTCAATCACAAAAGCGGCGATTGTAGACGCGAAGAAATTCCACATGAAGTATCTGATAACTCGCACCGTCAAACTCATATTATTAGTTGCGTTTTGCCTAGTGTATGTGATGTGCAACGGAGAGAACAACATCAGTTTCATATCTTCAGTCGTTGTCTGTTATTTATGCTACACTGTTTATGAAGCATTTATCTTGAAGAAATTCAACGATATGCTGTCTAAAGAGAATAGCGAAGTAGAATAATAAAAAAAGATTCGCATGAATTTGTTCAGTAAAATAATAACAATCCTGATGATTCTGTTTACGCCACTTGTGGCACAGGCGAATGAGCATCAAGAGTCCGAAGGCGAAGGCAAAGTCGACGTCAAGGAATTGGTGTTCGGACATATCGGAGACTCATATTCATGGCATATAATCGGCGACATTGCCATTCCATTGCCATGTATAGTGTATGGTCAGAATGGCTTGGATGTGTTCATGTCGAGTAAACTAGGCCACGGAGGTCATTACACAGAGTACAACGGTTACACAATTGCAGCAGAGGGTCAGCCAAATGCAGGCAAGATCGTTGAGGTAAGCACAGGAGAGCGTCCATGGGACATCTCAATCACGAAAAATGTGCTGTTCCTTTTCATCAGTTCAGGTTTGATGCTATGGATTTTCTTGAGTATCTCAAAAAGATATAAAGAAGACTATTGGAGAAAGCCAGAAGGCAAGCAGGCATTTTTGGAGCCACTCATTGTAATGATTGAGAAAGATGTGATCGAGCCATGTGTTGGTAAGAACGTTGAGAAATTCAGTCCATTCTTGCTTACAGTGTTCTTCTTCATCATGATTAACAACTACTTAGGACTAATTCCTATTTTTGGATCAAACTTAACAGGAAACATTGCATGCACAATGGTATTGGCAGTTTTCACATTCTTGGTGACAAACTTCAAAGGAGGCACAAAGCATTATTGGCTTGAGATGGTCAACCCAGAAGTTCCATTGTGGTTGAAGTTACCGATTCCATTGATGCCATTGATTGAGATCATCGGTATGTTCACAAAGCCAATCGCATTGTGTATTCGTCTCTTCGCCAACATGTTGGCAGGACACGTGATGCAGTTAGTGCTTATCGGATTGATTTTCATCTTCTCAATTAATGTGGGAATTGGAAGTGGAGCTTATGGAGTATCAATACTATCATGTGCATTGGTAATCTTCATGACATTGCTTGAGTGCTTGGTTTGCTTCATTCAGGCATACGTGTTCACTACCCTATCCGCATTGTTCATTGGTTTGGCACAAGTTGAGCCACACGAGGAGCACAAATAAAATGTAGAGACGCACGGTCGTGCGTCTAAATAGCAAAAAGAGATGCCGTCGTGCGTCTTCAACAAAAACAAAAAACACATTGTCGCTATAAAACAGCGACATAACAAATAGAAATAAAAACAAAAAAAATTTAATACTATGTTATCATTAGCAATTTTGGCTCAAATTTCGGAGGTAGCCGCTCCAGCATTGTTAGCAAAAGCAGGTGCAACAATTGGTGCAGGTATCGCAGTTATCGGTGCAGGTCTTGGTATCGGTAAGATTGGTGGTTCAGCAATGGAAGCTATGGGACGTCAGCCAGAAGCTGCAGGAGAGATCCGTAACAACATGATCGTTGCTGCCGCTCTTGTGGAAGGTGTTGCATTCCTTGCCATCATCGTATGTATCTTGGCTCTATTCGTATAATAGAAATAAAAATTCATCTACATGGAACTATTGACCCCTGACTTCGGTTTGGTCTTCTGGATGGTGATATGCTTCACTGCCGTCTTATTCATCTTGGGTAAGTACGGTTGGCCAGTTATCGTCGGGATGATCAATAAGCGAAGTGACGAAATCGAAGAATCAATCTTGAAGGCTAACGAGGCAAACGCTCGTCTTGCGGGAACAAACGCAGAGACAGAGAGATTGCTTGCCGAGGCAAAGAACGAGAGATTGGAACTATTAAAAGAAGCTTCTAAGCAGAAAGATCAGATCATCGCCGACGCAAAGGCAGAAGCAGCTAAGAAGGCGCAGGATTTGCTTGATAAAGCTAAAGAAGACATCCAATTGGAGCGAGACAACGCAATCAAAGAGATTCGCACTCAGGTTGCAGAGTTGTCTGTAAGTATCGCTGAAAAGGTGGTACGTGAGAAGCTTACTGGCGACAAAGCCGGTCTTGATATGATCAACAAGCTTTTGGATGAAGTAAATATCGCTAAATCGTAAAACTGATGAACACTGGTAAAATTTCAGCAAGATACGCAAAAGCTCTATATGAGTTTGCCGCAGACGCAAATGTTGCCGACAAAGTGTACGAGACAATGAAACTCGTATCCGCTGCTTTTGTCAATGTGGACGGGCTCAAGGATGCAATTGCTAACCCAACGATAAGCAAGGACAAGAAAAAAGAATTGCTTACTATAATGGCAGGCGACAGTGTATGTGCTGAATACACAAGGTTTGTCGATTTAGTAGTTGAAAATAAGAGAGAAGATTATTTTCAGAGTATAGCACTTGTATATCAGGATCTCTACCGTAAGAAGAAGAATCTGGTCAGAGCCACAATAGTGACAGCCTGCCCTATTTCCGACAATGAGGAAAAGAGATTCCGTCAGGTGTTGACAAACGTGACAGATGCGGAAATTGATTTCGACGCCACAGTCGATCCATCACTGATAGGTGGATTCATAATGGAAGTTGAGACATATCAGCTTAACGCGAGTGTCAAGTCGCAACTCGACACTATCAGAGAAAAGTTGAGATATTCCAACTCTGCCAACGTACAGTGTTAATCTTCTCGTTATTAGCAATTAAAAAAGAATTTAAGTTATGTCTATAAAAGCAAGCGAAGTTTCTGACGTACTTAAGCAGCAGCTCCAGAACATCGATTCTCGAGTAAAATTCGAGGAAGTTGGTAAGGTGCTTCAGGTAAGCGACGGTGTTGTTCGTATCTACGGATTGCAGAACGCCGAGGCTGGAGAGTTGCTTGAGTTCGAAAACGGAATGAATGCAGTGGTCATGAACCTAGAGGAGGACAATGTAGGAGCCGTGTTGCTTGGACCTACAGACCAGGTTCGTGAGGGATTCACTGTAAAAAGAACAAAACGTATCGCTTCTATTCTCACTGGAGAAGGCATGGTTGGTCGTGTAGTCAACGCCATTGGTAACCCAATCGACGGACAAGGACCAATTAAGGGAGACTTGGTTGAGATGCCATTGGAGCGTAAGGCACCAGGTATCATCTACCGTCAGCCCGTAAAAGAGCCATTGCAGACAGGTATCAAGGCTATCGACGCCATGATTCCAATCGGTAGAGGCCAGCGTGAGTTGATTATCGGCGACCGTCAGACAGGTAAGACTGCCATCGCTATCGATACAATCATCAACCAGAAAGAGGCATTCAAAGCTGGAAAACCAGTATATTGTATCTACTGTGCAGTAGGTCAGAAAGGTAGTACAGTGGCCAACATCGTTAACACACTTAAGGAGAACGGTGCTATGGACTACACTATCATCGTATCTGCAACAGCTTCTGATCCAGCAGCCATGCAGTACTACGCTCCATTCGCAGCAGCAGCTATCGGAGAGTACTTCCGTGATAGAGGTATGCACGCATTGGTAGTATACGATGACTTGTCTAAGCAGGCCGTTGCATATCGTGAGGTATCCTTGATTTTGAAGCGTCCTTCAGGTCGTGAGGCATACCCAGGTGATGTGTTCTACTTGCACTCACGTCTATTGGAGCGTGCAGCTAAGATCATCAACAACGATACAGTGGCTGCACAGATGAACGACCTTCCTGAATCATTGAAGGGTAAGGTAAAAGGAGGCGGTTCACTTACTGCCCTACCAATCATCGAGACTCAGGCAGGTGACGTGTCGGCTTATATCCCAACAAACGTAATTTCCATCACAGACGGTCAGATCTTCTTGGAGACAAACATGTTCAACGCAGGTATCCGTCCAGCTATCAACGTAGGTATCTCGGTATCTCGTGTGGGTGGTTCTGCACAGGTGAAGGCTATGAAGGCAATCGCCGGAACACTTAAGACAGATCAGGCTCAGTACCGTGAGTTGGAGTCATTTACTAAGTTCGGTGGTGATATGGACCCTGTAACAAAGATGACTATCGACAAGGGAGTTCGTAACACTGAGCTTTTGAAGCAACCACAGTATACTCCATATCCAGTAGAGCATCAGATCGCTGTGATCTACTGCGGTACTCAGGGTATCTTGAACGCACTTGCAAAAGAGGACGTTCACGAATTTGAGAAAGTTTATATCGAGCGTCTTGAGCACCTACACAAGGCTGACGTTCTTGACCAGCTAAAGAAAGGTATCATCAACGACGATATCAAGGCTATTCTTAAGAGCGAGGCTGAGGTTGTGATCAGCAAGGTGAATTCAGGAAGAAGTGTAGCAACTGTTTAATTCTGTAAGAGATGGCATCATTAAAGGAAGTAAAAGCGAGAATTGGCTCAGTAAACTCAACATTGAAGATTACTGGAGCAATGAAGATGGTGTCTTCAGCGAAGCTAAAAAAAGCTCAATACGCTATTGAGTCTATCACTCCGTACCAGAGTCGCCTTAACAAGATATTAAGCAATTTCTTGGCGACGGAGACAGATTTCCAGTCGGCTTTTGCAGAGGTCAGACCAGTATCACGAGTGGCTGTTATAGCATTCTCTTCAAATTCAAGTCTTTGTGGCGCATACAATTCAAACGTTGCAAAACAGTTGAATGTTGTGGTCAAAGAGCAATTGAATAGTGGTGCTGAGGTTGTTGTCTACCCTATCGGAAAGAAGATCACAGAGCAGTCGGAGAAGCTTGGCGTGCCAGTTGTAAAATCCAACAACGACATGGCAGACCACCCGTCTTTCGATGCAATCAGCGAAGTCACAAATGAATTGATGAACAAGTTTTTGGCAAAGGAATTCGACAAAGTCATTGTCGTATACCACCACTTGAAGAACACTGCAGTGCAGAAACTTCAGACAGAGGTGTTCCTGCCAATCGCTCTTGACAAAAATTCAGGCGACGTCGACGAGTCTACTGCAGACTACATTGTTGAGCCAGGCAAAGCAGAGATCCTTGAGTCTCTATTGCCTAAGGCATTGCGAACAAAAATGTACGCTTGCCTGCTCGACTCCAATGCATCTGAACATGGAGCTCGCGTCGTAGCCATGCAGGTGGCAACTGATAATGCTAATGAACTTATCAACGAACTTACGATTTTGTACAACAAAACTCGTCAGCAGGCAATCACAAACGAGTTGCTTGATATCGTTGGTGGAGCAGCGGCATTGGCTCAATAAAGAAGACTATTCTTTGAAATCAAGAGACTGTCTAATTAATTTAGACGGTCTCTTTTTTGCGATTATTATGTGACCTTAACAATCCTCATTTTTGCTACAGAATGAGTTCTATAGAAAAATATTAATTATAAAAGGTCTGTTTTTTGTCCAAACAATATGATTTTTCGTTGATTTCTCAACAAAATCCAATTTTACCTTTTTTTTCTTGATTCAGTTTTATACTTTTGTAATAAGTGATAAAAGTGATAGAAAATGGTAAAGCATATTGTATTATTCAAATTGAAGCCTTTCAACTCTGAATCTGAAAGACTTGCCGCATGTGAGAAAATTAAAAGTGAACTTTCAGCCCTTGTCGAGAAAGTCCCTACTCTTCTTACAGCTGAAGTTGGAATCAACTGTAATCCAAACGAACAGTTCGACATCGCCCTTACAACAACACACAACGATATGGAAGGTTTGAAAGAGTACGCTCAGCATCCATTGCATGTTGACGTCGCTAAAAACTTCATCCGACCAATTCTGGAAGCTCGCTCTTGCTGCGACTACCAATATTAAAACAACGCCTATGAGAAATAAAGCATTATACTTATTTTTCGCTTTATTTGTTTGCATTCCTTCGTTTGCGCAAATCCTCGATCCAGTGAAATGGAAAGTGGAATTGTCTAAAATTTCAGCCGACGGGAAGGCTACAATCACATACGAAGCGACTATAGACAAAGACTGGCATATGTACAGCACCAAGGAAGTGACCGATGGTCCGGTGCCTACTTCATTTACATTGTCAGAGGTGGAAGGTGTCAAAATCACATCAGACATCAACCCTCGCAGCCGTGTCATCGAACAGTTTGAGCCAGCATTCGGTGTGACTGTCGGTTGGTATGAGGACAAAGCCACATTCCAACAGCAAGTGAAGATCACGGACAAAGACAATTTCACGCTGAAAGGTTCTGTCAGATATATGACTTGCAACAACCAAAACTGTTTGCCTCCTACAACTTATGAATTCGACCTATCTCAACATAACGCTGTAGCAAAAAAAAAAAATAACTCATCAGTAGCTGAGGTCGAGGTAAAAGACAAGCCGCAAGAGAAGACAAACACTACTCCACTGATCGCAATCAAGGATCTGCCAATCAACAACGATACAGCCCAAACGATTGCGGTGAGTGCAGAAAACCATCAGGAGAGAATCGACACATGGGCAAATGTCGTGGATGAAATGAAAGCCTTCGGTGAGGTGAAAACAGATGAAGGCAGAGATTCCCTATGGAAAACTTTCCTTACTTGTCTGCTTGGTGGACTTATCGCCGTCATCACACCGTGTGTGTGGCCTATCATACCAATGACAGTAAGTTTCTTCCTGAAACGAGGCAAAGACCCTAAAAAAGGCAAAAGAGCAGCAATCACATACGGACTGTCAATTATAGCGATTTACGTTGGACTTGGTTTGATAATAACCGTACTCAGTGGAGCCGACGGATTGAATTCCCTCTCTACGAATGCCATCTTCAACATATTTTTATTTGCCCTTCTCGTGCTATTTTCCATATCCTTCTTCGGAGGTTTTGATTTAGCACTCCCATCCACTTGGAGCACAAAAATCGACCAACATGTCGACAAAACATCCGGTCTGTTATCAATACTTTTGATGGCATTCACACTTGTGATTGTCTCATTCTCATGTACAGGACCAATTATCGGCACTTTGCTTGTGGACATCTCCGTCAACGGAAGTCTGCTCGCTCCTACTATCGGAATGCTAGGATTTGCCATAGCGCTTGCGATACCATTCACTCTATTTGCCTTTTTCCCAAGCTGGCTGAAAAATATGCCACGCTCAGGAGGATGGTTGAATTCGGTGAAAGTGTTGCTTGGATTCTTTGAATTGGCATTCTCATTGAAATTCCTATCCATGGCAGACCTTGCCTACGGATGGCATATCATGGACCGTGAAGTGTTCTTGGTAATCTGGATCGTAATCTTCATGCTTGCCGGCCTTTATCTTCTTGGCAAAATCAAATTTGCAGGCGACGACGATGTTGAGATAGTTTCAGTGCCACGCTTTTTCCTATCAACATTCTGCTTTAGCATGTGTATCTATATGCTTCCAGGATTGTGGGGAGCACCGTTAAAAGCGATCAGCGCATTCGTGCCGCCATTGAGCACACAGGATTTCAACCTATATAACGACAAAGTGTCTGCAACATTCAAAGACTACGACGACGCTTTGATGTACGCAGAATTGAAAAATAAGCCAGTCGTTGTAGACTTCACCGGCCACGCATGTGTAAATTGCCGAAAGATGGAATCATCTGTATGGTCACAGCCAATTGTAAAAAGTCTGCTGACAGATGATTACATACTAGTCTCTCTATACGTAGACGACAGGACTGAATTGCCAAAAGTTGAGAAAGTCATCGAAAATGGCAAAGAAATCAAGCTTACCACAGTGGGTGAAAAATGGAGCTATCTTCAAAGATCTAAGTTTGGAGCCAACGCTCAACCATATTACTGTCTGCTTGATCCAAATGGAATGCCGATCAATCATCCGATGGGATTCACAGAAGATTCTGGTGAATTCATGAATTTCCTACGTACAGGCTTAAAGAATTTCAAGAAAATCATAAAAGAAAACGAAAAATAATGGATTTGTTAGCATTTTTGGAAAGTCGCGCCACAGTAAGACAATACAGTGACAAAGAAGTCTCAAAGGAGTTGATCAACCGTCTTCTTGACGTCGCTGGGCATGCTTCCACCACAGGCAACATGCAGCTTTACAGTGTTGTAGTGACAAGAGACGCAGAAAAGAAAAAGGCTCTTGCCCCGACCCATTTCAACCAGCCAACTTTCACCAATGCTCCCGTCGCCATAACTTTTTGCGCCGATTACAACAGATTCGTTAAATGGTGTGAGGAATCAGGAGCAGAGCCAGGCTACGACAATGAATTCAGTTTCTTCACAGCGGCTATCGACACTCTCCTACTCGCCCAAACATTTGCTATCGCAGCAGAAAGCGAGGGGTTGGGAATCTGCTACCTCGGCACTACAACGTATACAGCAGAAAGCATCTCAAAGATTCTTAACCTTCCCAAACGAGTGGTGCCAATCACAACCATCACCGTAGGATATCCAAAATCAGAACCAACAAAGACGGACAGAATCGCGTCGACAAGCTGGATACACGAAGAAGAATACAAAGATTATTCGGCGGAAGACATAAAAAAGATTTTCGGATACAAAGACGAGATGGAAAGCAACAAGAAATTCATCGCCGAAAACAACAAAAAATCTTTGGCTCAGGTGTTTACTGACATCCGTTACACAAAGAAAGACAACGAAGCAATGTCGAAATCATTCTTCGACTTTGTGAGGAAACAGTTTTTTTGCGAATAATTCCTGAATTTCCAAACGCAAACGATCTTATTTAGCAAATATCAAAGAGATGCGAAGATTATTTCGCGTCTCTTTTAGTTCTAAACCAACCTTATTTCTACAACTTTTATGAGCATGACAAAGAGAATATTATCCATCATAAGTAGCTTGATCATCATTCTTGTTTTGTCTTCTTCAACAGACAAAACCCAAACAGTTTGGGAAAAGGATGGACTAAAAGGCAAAGTAAAAGAGGTCAGGACTTATAGTGCTGATGAGAGTACGGACAAAGAGACAAAAGGGAAATTACGAAAGATCACCAAGTACGATAAAAATGGAACCAGTGAAGAAACCTGCTATTACGATTCTACAGGAAACCTAAAATCAAAATGCATCTACATATACGATGAGTATGGAAATAATATAGAAGAGTATTCATACGAATATAAAAATCCATTAGAAAAGGATCAAAACGAATCTGATTTCACAAATATAGATGAAGAGGGACGACATTATAAGGGAGGATTAGTAGAAAAAAGGACGCCAACGTATGACGCCAACGGAAGAATTGTCGAATGGACCATATACGAATACACTGACAAACGACTAAAGAAAAAACATTTGACAAAAGAAACCATAAAATACGATAATCATGGCAATGTAGTGGAACGCAAATCAAATGAAAGATTAGGCGACAGACACACCTTTAAGTACGATGATCATGGTAATATGATAGAAAAGAGTTTCGAGTCAGGCGGAAAATTACGACGCCAATATATCTACAAGTTCGATAACAAAGGGAATTTGACTGTTGAAAAGGAATACATTTACTTTCAAAAAAATAAAGAAGAAAGCGAAAAGTTTTACAAATATGATAAGAAAGGAAATAAGATTCAATCTAAAAAATTCTTTTCATCTGGCGGGTATCCTTTAATAAAGACTTACAAGTATGATGAAAATAGCAATCTGATAGAAGCAGGTGTGGAGAGTCGTAACATAAACGTAAATTATAAAGAGAGTTACCAATACGACGAAAAAGGCAACAAGACAGAATGTATTCAGACAGACGGTCGTAAAACGCCACTGGAAATAAGACGCTGGTTCAGAGAATCAGATCCGGACGGAGAATTCTGGGAATATGAATACTATGAGGAATAAACAGTCTGTTAGGACTCACTACATTCGACTTCTTTTTCCAGTAGACAAAACTTCCAGCTTTTTGAATTCTATTCGATGTGGCAATTCGGTTCTCGATAATTTTGTTTTTTATCATACCCCCTATAAATTTCTTTTAAGGGTTGTCTAGTCGACTATATATTTCTTTTCAGCAAATCCATTTCAAGCTTTATTTAACAACAAAAAAGATAGACGTTGCGAACGGCGTCTATCTCTTTAAATCATATATCAACAGAGAAAACAATTAGTCTCTCTTAAAGATATCTCTTGTATAAACCTTGTCGATGACATCATCAAGACAAGAATCGTAACGATTGGCGATGATTGCCTGCGACTGCTTCTTAAACTCGTCAAGATTGTTCACAACCTTGCTTCCGAAGAATGTGCTACCGTCTTCAAGAGTTGGCTCATAAATGATCACCTGAGCACCCTTCGCCTTGATTCTCTTCATCACACCCTGGATTGAACTCTGACGGAAGTTATCCGAATTAGATTTCATAGTAAGACGGAATACACCCACAGTCACCTCATGCTCTTTGCTTGCATCATAACTGCCCTCAGCGTAACTATAGTAGCCAGCTTTCTGAAGCACACGGTCTGCGATGAAGTCCTTACGAGTACGGTTGCTCTCCACAATAGCCGTCATCATATTCTGTGGCACTTCATTGTAATTAGCCAAAAGCTGTTTTGTATCCTTTGGCAAACAATAACCACCGTAACCAAATGATGGATTATTATAGTGATTGCCAATACGTGGATCAAGGCCGATACCCTGAATAATAGCCTGAGAATCAAGACCCTTCACCTCAGCGTATGTATCAAGTTCATTGAAGTAGCTAACACGAAGAGCAAGATAAGTATTGGCAAACAGTTTCACTGCCTCTGCCTCCTTCATTCCCATGAACAAAGTGTCAATATCCTGCTTCAACGCACCTTCCTGCAATAGTCTTGCAAAGATATGAGCAAAATTCTCCGAATCAGGATTAGCGATTGCTTTAATAGCAGCATTCTCCTCTGTGAAATTCTTCTCGTCGATATTGATAATCTTAGGGAAACCAACAATAATACGAGATGGATAAAGATTATCATACAATGCCTTGCTTTCACGCAAGAACTCAGGAGAGAACAGCAAATTGAATTTCTTATCCTTAAGCTCAGGTTTGTACAAGAATTGCAACGCATACTTCACATACAACGAGCGAGTGTATCCTACAGGAATTGTCGACTTGATGATCATCACCGCGTCTGGATTAACCTCAAGCACAAGATCAATTACCTCCTCAACGTGCGAAGTGTCGAAATAATTTTTCTGTGGATCATAGTTTGTAGGAGCTGCAATAACAACAAAATCAGCATCTTTATAAGCCGATTTGCCATCCAATGTAGCTGTGAGATTCAAATCTTTTTCCGCAAGATATTTTTCTATATATTCATCCTGAATTGGAGACTTCTTATTGTTGATCATTTCAACTTTTTCAGGAATGACATCAACTGCAGTCACCTTGTGATGCTGTGCAAGCAACGTAGCGATAGAAAGTCCAACATAGCCAGTACCAGCCACAGCAATCTGTAAATCTTCAAATTTTCTCATTTTTAAGTAAGTATATTCACACTATAATAGACATTAATTCAATAAGACATTTTCTATGTCATTATTGATGTCTCGAAAACACATTTCTAATATTTTAAAATTTATGCAAAAATAGAAAATTTATAGTATTTTATCCAACAAATACGTATAAAAATCAATCCACATACATTTATCAAACTGAAAAAAATAATGTCTAAAGATATAAAGAATGCATAAAATTCAATTTAATAGGTAAAAAAATGCCGTTTTTACATGTTATTTAGCAGAATTTCTATATATTTGCAAAACAGTTAAAGAAATTGACGACAATGGTTAAACGTATTGATGATAATCTAAAGAGCATTGAGGAAATATCTGAGATTTGGAAGATATTGACTCCAGAGCAACTTTTGTATCTAAAGCAGAACTATGGCGTGCTTAGATTCAAGAAAAACGAAATGGTTTATGCAGAAGGAGACGTACCTACACACATGCTTTGTGTTGTCAAGGGTAAAGTCAAAATTTACAAAAGAGGTGTCGGAAACAGAAACCAGATCATGCGTATGGTCGGACCAAGCGAAACATTTGCCTACCGTGCGATGTTTGCAGGAGAAAACTACGTGACATGCGCGACAGCTTTTGAACCAACAATCATCTATACTATTCCTAAGGAAGTAATCAGAAACCTTATTTCCCACAATGCTGAGCTTGCATGGTATTTCATCCACACATTGTCAGTTGACCTTGGAATTGCTGATTCCAGAAGTGTAAGCCTGACACAAAAGCATATACGTGGAAGATTGGCAGAGTCGCTACTTTTCTTGAAAGACAGCTATGGTTTGGAGGAGGATCAAGCGACAATCGGCATCTATTTGTCACGCGAGGATTTGGCAAGTTTGTCGAACATGACAACATCCAACGCCATCCGCACATTGTCGTCGTTCGTCCAGGAGAAAATCATCACTATGGACGGAAGAAAAATCAAAATCGTCGATATGGAACAGTTGAAACGAATCAGCAAAATAGGCTAATTCTTTCATTCCCAAATATACAAATGCCGGCAGAAATGTCGGCATTTGCTTTTTGATGTTCTTAACAACACTCAGATTTTATAGCACGAAAGGAATCATATAAAACGGTAGCGATATTTTTTTCCCTTCCTTTCCAACATTTCCGGCAGAAAACCTAAAGCCATACCTAATATCTTCATGTTTCAAAATAGAATCAAGAGAAGTTTTTTCCCAATTCAAGACACTTTGATACATCTTTCGTTTAAGCATACATAAACAATTAATTATCAAACACTAATATAAAAAAAATGCAGATTTTTAGGCACTTTTACAACTTAGAATTGCAAGAATATCAAGTTAATCAGTCAAAAAACAAAAAAGCATCGACTTTCGCCGATGCTTTTTCTTATTATGTCAAAATCAGATTATCCCAAGAATGAGATCAAGATACCTGCTGCAACCGCAGAACCGATAACTCCTGATACGTTAGATGACATACAGTAGTTCAACACATGGTTTCTTGAATCATATTTCAATGCGATATCGTTTGCCACACGTGATGCCATTGGCACTGCCGACAATCCAGTCGCTCCGATAAGCGGATTGATTTTCTTCTTAAAGATCAAATTGTAAATCTTCACAAGACAAATACCTCCTGCGATAGAAAGACCAAATGCAAAGAATCCACCTATCACAATACCAATTGTCTGCAAATTAAGGAATGCCTCAACTGTCATTGTTGCTCCAACAGACAAACCTAAGAAGATAGTTGCCGCATTCATAATGCTGTTTGAAGCAGCGTCGAAGATTCGGCTTGTGTTCGCTCCAATCTCCTTGATCAAGTTACCAAACATCAGCATACCGACCAATGAAACTGCAGAAGGAACCAAAATTGCCACAATCACTGTAACTGCGATAGGGAACAAAATTTTAAGAGCTCGCATGTTCTTAAACTCTGTACCTGAAGGATAAAGTTTATCCTGCTCCTTCATATTGATTTTCAACTCCTTCTCTGAGCAAAGCAACTTCACTACTAGAGGAATGATCACTGGCACAAGAGCCATGTATGAATACGCTGCAATAGCGATTGGTCCTAGCATATGAGGAGCCAACTTGATTGTTGTGAAGATTGCTGTTGGACCGTCAGCACCACCAATGATTGAAAGTGATGCAGCCTCCTTCATTGTGAACTGGCCTGAAGCAGCGGCAATCAAAAGTACCGCAAAGATACCAAACTGTGCTCCTGCACCGAAGATTGCAAGTTTCAAGTTACGCAACATCGGACCGAAGTCTGTCAATGCTCCTACACCCATGAAGATGATAGGTGGAATGAAACCTGTCTTGATCAACATATAATAGATGAAGTTCATCAAGCCCAACTCGTGTGCGATTGCAGGAAGAGTCATATTCCAGATATCAAACTTGACCAAGCCCTTCGCACCATCTGTTGCTGGCTGGATAATGTCAACTACACCACAGTGTCCGATTTCAAAATTCGCAAGATCTTTTGCTGCTACAGCAAGAGTCACAATTCCCTCACCGTCGACTGCATTCACACCCATACCTCCACCAGGGAAGTTTGCGATCAACACTCCGAATGCAATAGGAATAAGCAACAATGGCTCATACTCCTTCTTGATACCAAGATATAGTAGCACGAAGGCAAGCAAATACATTACGATAAAGCCAGGATTAGCAACGATGTCACTGATGGCTGTCATACCGTAAATGTTCTCTAAAATACTATTCATCGTACTTATTATTTAATTTTCATTAGTACATCATCCTCAGAAACCGAAGATCCACTAGTTAGACAAATCTCAGTGACTACACCGTCCCACTCTGAAGCGATTGCGTTGAATGTCTTCATTGCCTCTACATAGCAAACTGTCTGACCCTTCTTAACTGTATCACCTACTTTCACTGGTGTGTCTCCTGCACCCTTAACCAAGTAGAATTTACCTTCTAGTGGAGAAGTCAACTCATTGCCTTCACCTGTGCCTGTAGTGGCAGCTGGAGCTGCAGAAGACGCTGCTGCAGGAACCGACTTACCATCGTTCGCACCGATTGTGACTGAGTATTTCTCACCCTTAACCTCAACTACAACTGTCTGAGGGAATGTCATTGATCCGCCACCTGCGTTCTGCTTCTTAGCCTTTCTTTCTGCCAAATCTGCCTCGAAATCAGCCTTTGCCTTACCGCTCTTCATTGCACGATACTGCTGTGGATGCATTGCAAGCTCGAACAACTCCTCGTCGTCCTTTCCGAAATCCCAACCTTCTCTCTGCATCTCCTCACGGAATGTGTCGAGTGCGTCTGGATAGTTGCTCTGAGGATCCTCTGTATGGAACTCTCTACCCTGCTCTTTTGCCTTAGCTATAAGCTCTGGAGCCAAGTCGCCAGGCAACTTACCTGACTTACCAAGCATCATATCCCAAATATCGTCAGCGATCATAGACCATCTCTCCTTGCCCTTCTCCATCTGCATAACGTTCATCAACGCCATGTTCTTAACATACTGTGAGAATGGAGTCACAAGACATGGATAACCCATCATAGGCCATACATATTTAACCTCGTCGAACAACTTGATAAGAAGTTCGTCCTGTGTCATCTTTGGCTTACCGTTCTTCTCCTTCCACTTGTTGATGCTCTCTAGGTTTGTCTCAAGATCAGTCATCAAAGATCCCATCATACCGCCTGGTAGACCTGGACCGATAAGAAGTGAGTTCATCTGACGGTTACGTGCAGGAATGTAGTAGCCTAGGAAGTCGTCCATCATCTCCTGAATTAGAGTACGAACCTCCATGTATGCTGCCATGTTGATATCCTTAACCTTGAATCCTGCATCCTTCAACATCTCACGAACAGCAATTACGTCTGCGTGACCAGTACCCCAAGAAAGAGGCTCCATACCTACGTCGACATAATCACAACCTGCCTTACAAACTTCAAGGATTGAAGCCATGTTGAAACCAGGACCTGCGTGGCTGTGGTACTGGATAGTGATATCCTTAATCTCCTTGATTCTGCGAGTCAACTCACCTAGGAATACAGGACGACCGATACCAGCCATATCCTTCAAACAGATTTCATCACAACCTGCCTCAATAAACTTCTTTGCCAAATCCACGTAGTAGTCTACAGTGTGGATTGGAGAGCTTGTGATACAAAGAGAAGCCTGAGCGATCATGCCTGCCTCTTTTGCATATTTAATAGAAGGAATTACGTTGCGTGCGTCGTTAAGTCCACAGAAGATACGAGTGATATCTGTTCCCTGTGCATGCTTAACCTTATAGAAAAGTTTACGTACGTCTGCTGGCACTGGGCTCATTCTCAAACCGTTAAGCGCACGGTCAAGCATGTGAGTCTGGATTCCTGCCTCATGGAAAGGCTTAGTCCACTGACGTACTGCATTGTTTGGGTTCTCACCGAACAAAAGATTTACCTGCTCAAATCCACCACCGTTAGTCTCAACGCGGTCGAAACAACCCATCTTGATGATTGCTGGAGCAACTTTGACAAGCTGGTCTACTCTTGGCACATATTTGCCGGCAGCCTGCCACATATCTCTAAATACTAAACTAAATTTTACTTCTTTAGCCATGATTTATTCTTAAATTTTTTCTATTTTCTCGATTCTACCTTTATTACTTGTGATTTTAGCAACCGCCAACTCGATAGCCGACTTTACGTCTGGCGCAATAGCAGCAGATGCTGGAGCCGCAGCCTTAGGAGCAGGAGCCTCTTCCTCCGGCACATACTTGTTCACGAAACGGATAAGTGCATTACCCATCGCAATGACAAGACCTAACACTGCAAAGACGGTAATCATACCGACAATCATAAGTGTAAAGGCCTGTTCTATTAAAGTTCCTTCCATTTTATAATTAGCTTAATAAAATATTTTCAATATCTGCAAAGATAATAAACATTATCTCCACTGCAATCAAATCGCTTTGCTTTTTTTAACAGTCTATAACAAAAACATACTAATTATTACATAATATTACACTTCAGAATGGATATAATTAATAATTTAAAAAAATAAGGGGCAAAAAATAACAAATTCTAATTTGTTTCAAATCGCATAACATAATGCATATTGCATAAATATCACATACTCACCGTCATTTTTCTATCTTAAACCCTTTTCCATCCTCATCAACGAAATAATAATGTCCATCTAATTTCAAACGGAGCAAACCATCAGAAAAATTATATACATCGTCTACATCATATGGCAAAAAAGCAGTTCCATCTTGGTTCAACACTTCATATTTCGTAACGTATCTATTCTCCCGATATTCCCTTTTCACCTTTTTAGAATGAAAGCAATTCAACTTATTATCCCTTTCACTCAAACTCTCATTATATTCACAAAGGGGAAATTCGTTGATGAATTTATCAGCGTACTTTACAATTCCTGCATATAGATATCCTGCATAACCAGCAGGAATAGTGTCTCCTGTATCATTAAGCACAAATCCGTCTTCTGTCACAATATTGTTCTTATACCGAGACCAAAAAGAAAATTTCTGCTGAAACAATAAATTTCCGTTTTCATCCTCCAATTGCCAGTTGTCAAAACTTTCATTGTCATTTAAGTAGCGAAGATAATTTTTCCCAAAAGGAAATCTGGAAACTTCTTTTCCATCAGTATCTATGAATTTAGTTTTCTCGACAGACTCAGGTATTTGAAATTCATCACTCGAAAGTTCATATTTTTCATACATATCCTTTAAACTACATCCCTCAAACATAAACATTCCCATGCTTGCATATGATTCCTTAAAGAAAGGAAGACCCTCATACAACAAATGTCCATCCTTATATACGTTACAATAAAGTGGGTATTTTTCCATTCCGAGATCAGAGTAACGAGAAAAACAGATAATCTCAATCAACAGACCGTAATAATAACATATTGGATTATCATACTCAAATGGGACCACAATATTTCCTTTCTGATCTACGATTCCATACTTGTTGTTTTTTGTATTAAAGAGCAAAAGCAAATTTTGTCTGTCAAAACTACAATTAAAACTTCCTTGAATTCTATATCCGTACACCTCTTTCAATTTGTTTATTCCTACCTTTTCTCCACACAAATTTTCAAGCCAAAAAAAGACATCTTTGCTTTTTTCTGAAAGATTATAATCCGAAGTTTGGGCGATTATCGCATGATCATTTTCAAGTTCTTCTATTTTTTCTATACCATCATCACTAATCTTATAATTACTAGACCCAGAAGACATAATATCAAACTCATCTGTTTTTCTTATATATACATCTGAATATAACACATTACCATCCTTGTCAATCAGGCAAGAATAAGTATCTTTACATCCTATAATAAGACAACGTCCATTGTCAAAATAAATATAATCTAAAAAGCCTTCAGGTTTATCAAATTCCCATTTCATTGGGATTATCAATTGTCCAGATTTATCTATAAATCCAATCTTACCGTCTTTTTTTACAATGGCACGATCTTCATGAAAATCGCCTACATATTCATAATCTTTGATTTTATCGTTTAGTTTTTCTGTTTCATTTACAGAAAAATACAGATAACAAACAAAAAGAAGAATATAAATCGACAATAAGAACAAGTATCTTTTTTTCATAATCACATATCAATAACAGTTAATCACTGCGGGACATAGCTTGTCACCACTCCACTCACGATGCCGATGACAGCAATCTCTATCAGCATGATATAGCATAATGTGTGGATATGGGATATTCTGAATTTCTCTTCACTTGTGTATTGCGGGAATTTTTTCTTGAGATATTCTACAATCTTGAAAGAGACCCAGCCTAAAAATAATCCGCACAATGTGCCCACTAGAATATCTCCTGGGAAATGGACGCCTAGATAAATACGTGAGTATGAGCACAACAATGCCCAAAATACAACTGTTATTGTGAGGAACTTATTGCGGAACAGCAATGAAAGGAATATCGCAATGGCAAATGAGTTTCCCGCATGCGACGACGGGAATCCATATCTGCCTCCCGTATAACCAAACGCGTACGAAAGATGGTCCATAATATTTGGATCATGACTCGGACGCAGACGCTCAAAAAACGGCTTCATCAGTCCTGACGTGATTCTGTCTGTCAGAAGAAAGACAAGTATGATACCTATCAGAATCAGCCACCCCTCTTTTTTCTTTGTTCGGAAAATCACCCAAAGCATATATAGCACTGGTGGAAACCATATACCTATCTTCGACACATTGAAGAAAAATGTATCCCAACTCAAATTATGATAAGCTGGGAAATTTAGTGTTTCCATCAGACTGTAGTCTGCCTGCAATAATGTTTCAATCATAAATAGAAATTATAAATTATAAATGCGAAATTCTGCATTCAGCATTAATACTTGATGTCTTCCAAAAACAGACCGCAAGCTGGTGCCGACGTGGATGCCTTACACCTGTCTTTGCTCTCAATAATCTTTCGGAAATCAGCGACTGTGATTTTCTTTCTTCCGACATCAATCAATGTTCCGACAATCGCGCGCACCATATTGCGTAGGAATCTGTTGGCTGAAATCGTGAAGACGAGGAGATTTCCCTCCTTTTCCCATTCTGCATGAGTGATCGTGCAGTTGTTGGTCTTGGTATCGGTGTTCACTTTGCTGAAACTTGTAAAATCCTCGTATTCGAATAGTATCGACGCTGCTTTGTTCATCAGCTCAACATCCAAATCAAAGTTGATATAAGCCACAGTGTCGAATGTAAAAGGATCTTTTTCTTTCGTGATGTAGTAGCGATAAGTCCTTTCTGTAGCAGAGAATCTGGCAGAAAAATCATCATCCACCTCCTTGATGCAGAAAACGGCAATGTCCTTAGGCAACAGTTTATTGATACGGTAGACAAACTGACCACCGTCGCCAATAAGAGTGTTGACATCAAAATGAGCCGTCATCATACGCGCATGCACGCCAGTGTCGGTGCGTCCGGCGCCTGTGGTGGATATTTCCTCACGACATAATGTAGAGAGAGCTTTGTTGAGCTCCTCCTGCACTGTATTGCCATTCGGCTGAATCTGCCATCCATGATAATTAGTGCCAAGATATGAGAATGTAATCAAATAACGCATCACCTGAAACTTGAAACTTGAAACCTAGTCACATATCTCTGGGTCTCTACTCCATATAAGAATCCTTGAAACCAAGGAGATAAAGAAGGCCATCAAGTCCGAAATTAGAAAGCGACTGCTTGGCATTCTCCTTCACTTTTGGTTTTGCGTGAAATGCCACACCAAGTCCGGCCAAAGAAATCATAGGGAGGTCGTTTGCACCGTCGCCTACAGCAATAACCTGCTGTAAATCAAGCCCCTCGACCTGTGCAATCAGACGCAACAAGTCGGCTTTTCTCTTTCCGTCGACTATATCCCCAAGATGACGACCAGTTAGTTTGCCATCCACAATCTCAAGTTCATTGGCATACACATAATCCAAATCAAACTGTTTTTTCAGATAGTTGCCGAAATAGGTGAAACCTCCAGAAAGTATAGCAATCTTGAATCCGAATTTCTTCAGCATACGCAAAGCTCGCTCTGCGCCATCCATGATCGGAAGGTTTTCAGCTATGTCAATCATCACGCTCTCATCCAATCCCTTCAACAGACTCACACGGCGGCGGAAACTCTCACAGAAGTCTATTTCTCCACGCATCGCGCTCTCTGTGATGGCTTTCACTTCGTCTCCGACACCTGCTCGCATGGCAAGCTCGTCAATCACCTCAGTCTTGATAAGAGTGGAATCCATATCAAAACAAACCAGACGACGGTTGCGACGGAAGATATTGTCTTCCTGGAAAGAAATATCATAACCTAAATTGCTGGACATCTGAAGGAAAAGCGACTGAAGTGCGGCCTTATCTTTCGGAGTGCCACGCACAGACATCTCCACAGAAGCTTTCGCTGTGGAATTTTCCACCCCATCCAAAGGGATTCGTCCGGAAAGACGTGTGATGGAGTCGATGTTCAATCCCTGGTCACTCAACGCTCCAGAGACATTCGCAAGCAGGTCTGCCGAAATATCACGTCCAAGCATAGTAATGATGTAACGGTTTTTACCCTGCATTCTCACCCAATCAGAATAAGCTTTCTCGCTGATAGTGTCGAAACGGACATTTATTCCCAAAGAAGAGGCTGAAAACAACATCTCCTTCAATATGAATCCGGATACCTGTTGGTCGCTTGAAAACAATATTCCTAGCGACAAAGTGTTGTGGATATCAGCCTGACCGATATCTAGGATTGTGGCTCCATAGCGTGCCAATATACTCGTCATCTTAGATGTCAGACCCGGACGATCTGGGCCTGAAATGGATGCCAATATTATCTCTTTAGTTTCCAAAATATGCGCATTTATTTGTTTCCGTACAAAAGTAATGAAAAAAGGGGAATTTTGAAAGCAAAAGAGACGTCGCAAGCAACGTCTCTACATATATTTATTGAAATCAACATTATCCAATAAACAGCACATCTTCAAGACTTTCTCTTGATTCAAGAGCTTTCTTTACACAATCAACATTGGCACCGCCGAACACCTTTACCACTAAATTATGGATGCCTATTTCTGAAAGGATTCCCGTCGCTTCTCTAATCATAGACTCAACTGTCAGGTTCGGATTATTTGTTGGAACATAAAAAAGATAGCCCTTTCCACATTGTGCTCCACATGGAGTGTCTGTCTCTATCTTATCAAAAAGATCCTTGACATCCTTATATTTATCCGAAGCCAATCTCATTTCTTCAGCACAAGCTGAATCCTTCATCGTACCAATAATAAAAACCGCTCCATATTGCTCAAGATAGTCGAACGCAACTCCTTTTCCTTCTTTTAAATTCATATTAAAATCGTATTCTTTATTATAAGACGCTGCTAAAGACGTCTGTAGTGATTTTATTCTGCTGACTCTTCACTTTCCTCCGACGGATAAAAATCTTTACCATATCTGTCGAAAGTGAATGTGATTTTCACACCGAAATTAGTGTAACCCAAACTTTCTGCGATTCTTTGCTTTGTCGATATCTTCTGTCCGCTCAACACACTAGAATGAATCAAATAAACAGGAAGTTCAGACTGGTCTTTCGGTTGCGACGTCTTCAAGAAATCATACACATCTTTGTTCTTTGCATACTGGATATTATCTTCATCTGAATCCGCCTTAAACTTGCTTCTGTACAACGCCTTGTCGAAGAACACTCCAGCATTGATGCTAAACTTATCGTTTAGCTGGAAACGATAGCCAGCATCAAGAGTAAACATCATCATAATCGGTTTGCTTGAAAACTGACCTTCAAAACGGCATTCCTTATCATTCAATCCAAGAGCCAAGCCATGATTCATTACTGTATTATAAGCCGGAATCTCACAGGTGAAATCACAATCCTTCAATGTCTGGTCATATTTTAGTTTGATTGGCACACCAATCTTCAAACCTGCGTGACCAAACAAATTGCCTGTTGCATACGACAATGTAACAGGAACATCAAGCAGCACAAGTTTATTGATTTCCTCTATCTCACCAACCTTATATTTAAAATTAACCTTATCTCCTTCATAATCGACATAACTATACTCATCATAGTAATCATTTCCGATGAACGTTCCTGTAGTGAAAGAGAAATTGATACCGATCATGAATCCCCAATGATGGTTGAGATAGTAGTCGTACATCAGATGAACTCCTGGAGACATGGATACCTTACCCTCTCCCATTTCAGATTTATAGGTCATCCAAGTAGGTCCGAAAGTCATTCCTAAGCCTACATGAGAATGAGACTCATCTTTCACTTGCAACACTTCACGCTTTGTTGTGTGAAGCTGAACTTTATATGTGGAATCTACAAATATAGTTCGGTCTGTCGACAATATTGGTGCATCCTCAAAGACACCGTAGTACGACAAATCTTTCAATGTTGATTGCTCTGTCTGGCCCAACGGTTCAAGAGGCACTGCAGGGTTCTTTCCCCAGATTGAGTTCTCATAATTGAAAATCAAGCTGTCGACGAACGTTTTCTTTACGGCAGACTTTTCCGCTGCAACGGAAACAGTCGAACTATTCACCGCTGCAATCACCAATGCCACAACGCATCTAAATCCTCTTTTTATATTTTGTAGTCCCATAGTCTATCTTTCACTATCATCTCACAATAAAACGTGCATCCAGCATTCTGTCATCCGCTTCATATATCAACACAAAATAATGTCCTGGCACAGTAGTTTCCAAAAGTATCGGATACGATGATGGCACGAAGTCTTTCAACATAGTTCCCATTGCATCATAAACCTCAACTCTCAAGTGTTTCTTCTCTTCTTCCGTAAACGGATAATCAATTGTAACTATACCATTTGGCGACACTGGATTAGGATAAACCTTCAATTCCCTTCCTTTGTCGACGCAATACGTCTCAGAAACATACTCTTTTCCATCTATCGTAGTAACCTCAACATAGTAGCATCCATGAAGTTTCTCTCCTTTTTTCTCTTCGTAATACTCTTTCGTCGCACCTGAAACAGCCACTCCATTCTTAAACCATTGGTATGTTGCGAATTTCACTTTTCCGATATTATTGTTGCAGAACAATGTGTATCCGAACTTATCCACAATGACAGGATAGCCCAAATCTTTCTCAACAACTATCTTAATCTCAACAAACGAATCACAACCTTCTGCATTTACCAAAGTATCTCTTATCACCTTGCTGCGACGGTATGTCTCGCCGCCATAGACAACCGAACTCTCTCCTGTAAATACAACAGAATTGTAGGTTGGTTTCTTCACATGGATATTGTAATGCGCTATACTATCGCAAATATACTCTTTTCCATTGACAATATGCACTTTTTTATAAATACATTGATAATCATCCACATCTTCCTTAAATACCACAGTACCATTATCCGGATCATTTACGACCACACTGTCGCAATCAGACAATTCTACAATTGGCGACTCTATTCGTGGCAACACTACTATTTCCACATCCACAATGCTGTCACAATCACAGAATTTTCTCTTTAGATTAAGTTGAATAGTCGTATCTCTGTAATAGACGTCCCCATTATACTCCGCAAACTCACATCCTGAAACTGCATCTTTTGTAGTAGTATCATGTAACACAACCAAAGGTTGAACATTAAAAATAGGGCAACCTTGCTCAGTTTCTCCTACCTTGACCATGATGGTATGTTGCGTCTTGTCATCTTTATATACCTTATTATCAAGGTCACAGATCACCGAATCACAACCATATTTTGTCGGCAATGTGTCCACTATTGTCTCAACAAATCTGAAATCTATATAACGAATCAGACTGTCACAACCTGCAGCTGAAGAATATATTACTGTATCTTTGTAATTATTTGTAAACACCTTGCCTTCATACATTATAGTGTCACCACAAGTTTGTCTGGACAATGTATCATATATTGGCTTAGCGACAACCAAATGAATGTTGTTCACAATACTATCACATTCTGGACCTGAAGTATATTTTATATATTCAACTGTATCTATACTAGAAGTAAATATTGTAGGTTTATCATCTCCGTAAAAAGTATACGAGACATACTCACATCCAGAATCCTCTATTTTATTATATGTTGTTGTCCGGATTGTGTATCGACGCACTGTGATCAAACTGTCACAATCACACAATGAATTGTTGTACTTCTCACGGACTATGTAATCCTGTGTAGACGTGAATGTAGTGTCGAGTGTCTCGTCGTAATACGCTCCACAATTCACAATCGAAACCGTATCCTTGACTGCTTCCGGCAAAATATGAATTGTACGAACCACCACGCTGTCACATTTCTTATCACGCGGAATATTAATATACACCACAGTATCTTTTGTGACAGTTCCTAACACTTGCTCCACTCCGCCCACATTCTGTGTGAGCATATAGCGATGACAATAATACTCCTCAGGCTTTCTTGTGGTATCAGCGGATGTGTTGTGAGAGATTCTGATATCACGCTTCTGCAAATAATATCCGTCAACTGTGATTCCATGCAATGTCTCACTCAATTGCTCTACCAAAATCGTATCATGAGTGATCTTCTGGAAATTCACATTGTCAAGATAGAATTCACATGCATAAAGCACGGTATCCATCTTGTAGACGCGATTATAAACATATATATTCTTTTTAACGATACTATCGCAGCCGTTTTTCGTAACCAAAGTATCATATACAGTCAACGACTCCCCACCCCTCAACTTCTTGCCGTCAATCTCAAATGAGTCAAGGTAAACCTCATTAAACTCATACGCGTCACTGTTTGTCACATTCAAATTCACTTTGATGATGACACTGTCGCAATCACATACAGAAGACTTAACTGTATCATAGAAACTTACCGTCTCATGATAATATTTACCGTCGACCTCACAAAATACAGAATCGCATCCCGAATTATGGTAAACCGAATCGACGCGAGGGATTACCACTCTCAATTTTGCAGTAATAGCGGAATCACAACCTATAGTGTCTTTAAGCGTGATATAATCAGTATTAGTATAATTCTTTCCTCGGTAAACAGCTCCTGATAACACATCCTTTCCACAAAGTACTGTATCAATCAAATAATCTGTTAATTTACTAATTTTCACGATATACTTGATTGTGCTGTCGCATATAGAATTTTCTCTCGGATAGACTTCAGTAAATACAGTATCCTTAGTACAAACAATCTCTGAACCATCACTCTTGCGAACAGAAACTATCTGGCATCCTGAAATAGTTGTGTCAAGTCTGACAGGTATACAATAAATATCAACAGATATCTGTTTTGAATACATTCCGTAAGACGCAGTCAATGTATCAGTACCGACTTCTACTGGCTTGACTATGAATCCGTCCTCACTTCTGACAACATCCACAACACCATTCTTTCCTGTCCATTTGATGTCGGGATTAGCAGCGTTAACATCGCCATAATTCATCATCTTTGTAACATCATCAAAAACAGTCTTATCGTCACTTTCATAAAGCATCAATGGAGAAGATGCCAAAATTGCCAATTTATCATCACACAACTTATTACTCAAAGTCGGATACATTCCAGCATTATTATCAAATCCTTCAATAGAAAGTTGGAATATTTCTGTTGTCAACAACCCTGTTCCATACTTGCTCGGCAATACAGAAACCTGCTTATCGTAGTAGCATCCGTTAACTTCTCCTGTGGCACTTCCTACAATCGCGTCTACAAAAATTTCATTTCGACATGACACACTGTTAAGATTCAAAGAAGTCTCAACATCAAAATTATCCGCAGATCCCACAATACCGCCAATGCAAGTGAAATCAGCTGACGGCGGACATTGAGAAGAGACCATACCATAATTGACACAATCTTTGATAAGACCTTTGGAATCATCGTTCATAGCCCCACCACATATTCCTCCAATTCGTCGGTGTCCGTGTATTGAACCAAGATTCATACAACCAATCACATTAGAAGTAGTCGAGCCGACAATTCCACCTGTATAATAAGGATTTGAATCAAATGTGATAATGATATTTCCTGCGTTAGCACAATTCTCTATTCTTGCATTCGATTTACCACAAATTCCTCCGACACAATCTGACGATGAATTGACATTTACATTGTTTATCACATTGCGAATAACTGGTTCATCACCATCTCTTTCAGCAGTCGCACATGCGACGACACCTGAAACATACATTTTTCCGCTGACAACACCTGTCACTGTCAGATTCTCAATAACAGCACCCGACTCTATTTTTGCAAACAATGCCTGATAGTTGTTGTTCTGATTATTGATTGAAACTTTAATCGTGTGGCAGCCACCATCGAAAACTCCTTGGAATGGATTTTCCTCACTGGCTATAGCTTTTGTGACTATTGTTGAAGCAGTGCCGTCGCCCAATATATCACTATTCAATTTAAAATACTTATTGTACGACCAGTTATTGGACTTTGCATTCACATAGTATTTGTCAGTCACTTTATTTGCCTCGATCATTTCCGAAAGCGACTTCAAATCCTCCAAACTATTGATTAAATAAGGGTCAGCTTCCGAACCATCACCAAAGTTAAATGGTATTGCCGCTATTGTAATATATGTTTCTCTTTCATCACCAAATTCCGATCTTTGAGCTAAAATTGCAGGCACATCCGTAGATGATTTCAAATCTGACAATTTATGGTATTCTTCAGCAAGTCCAATTCCCCTAAGGACCAACTGACCATTAGTAAGAAGAGAAGGTGACGTTTGAACATATGCAGACAACTCCTCATTCTCAAAAGTTGTCAATATTCCAAGCAATTCTGAATTTCGCATTTTTTTTACAAACGACGGAACAAAAACAGCTGTAGCATCTTCTGAATAGAGTTCATACTCTACATCAGTTGCTGTTGTAGGAATTATTTCATGTCCTAACGACGCTCCATTAAATCCATCAGTCATACATTTGCCATTACGCGTAATCTGAATATCATAATGACAATCCGGATAAGAGAAACCTGAGAAATTAGATGAAAAAATATAAGGATAAGCCTCATACGTGCCACAAACGCTACCATAATTTATTAGTCGATTGAAAGCATAACTTGCTGATAACCGTTCCGCATCTCCAATCAAACCAGCCGAAGCATATCCGTTGACATATCCGGAATTCACCAAATCTGAAATACGAGTATCACTATTTATTTCTGTCGCTTTTCCTATCACTCCACCAGCAATAGTTGAGGCTGAGACTGTACCCGAATTACACAATCCATACAACATTCCACCTTCCGAATAACCGATCAGTCCTCCTGCCACAGAACCATAAATTTTAGCACTATTATAACAATTGTATATCTCACAATTATATGCGACAGCACAAACACCTGCTGCTAAATCTTTTCCTTCTACAAATCCAGAAGTCTGCAAATTGTGGATCGACGCATTTTCTGCGACAACAAATAATGCAGCATCAGCAGCAGTATTTGTGATATCCATCTTGATCGTATGACCATCACCGTCAAAATGTCCCATAAACTGTGTTGCCCTAGTCGGAGAGAGTGAAAAATCAAGACCATTAATGTTAGCGGTCACTTTGAAATATTTATTTTTCGACCATTCTTCTGAAGCAGCAAGAGAATCTCTCAATTCTTCTAAATGTGAAAGATTCGTAATCAAATATGGATTTTCTTCTGTACCTCTTCCTCCACCAAACACATTCTTATACACTTTGATAGGACGAGAAATGACAGCATCACCAAGATATCCATATATAACATCATCACCTGCACTTAGTATTGTAGCGACACCATCTTCTGAAATTTCAAAAGTTCCATTTTTTGATGTCCATACGACTCCATCAATCATTCCGCATGAAAATCCTGAAGCTATACTGTCAAGTCGTTCTCCATCAAACACTTTAATTGGAAGAGACGCTAGTTTTGCTATATCATCATTTAGTGGAAGATAAGGATAAAATCCAGGTTTCTGCAAAAAAGCAGGTTCAAAGCCATTGGATATAGCAGACTCATTATCAAGCCAATAACCAGAATCCTTGTTCTGTGAATAATAATAAAAAGGCACTTCGCCTGAAATTAATGTACTATTAGTAAGGCAATGAACAGAGTCATTTGAAACAGCCCCCCCAAGTGAAGAATCTGAATAAAGACCACCAATACAATTATATCCTGGCGTAGTGTTAAACACAAATTCATTTACAATACGATTGGTTCCGTCATTAGATAATGACAAACAGTTCTGAAATGGGAAAATTTTTGATGCAATATCATAATATTCTGACACATTATAATCGACATGGTCACTATAATAATAACCTACAATACCTGCAGAATTACCTTCTTCATAAGAAGATACATATCCCAAATTAACACACGACGATAACGTATTGTTCGTTACTGTAACATACCTCACATTATATGTTCCAACTATTCCGCCTATTCCGCCTATTCCGCCCGAACCCGAGGATGGAGCAGAACTTGATATATTTCCTATGTTTACACAATTTGAGATTTTCACATATTTTGATATTCCTACTATTCCTCCTACATCACCATATGAAGAGGAAATACTTCCTGCATTAGTACAATTATATAGTTCATTTATATAATGCTCCAAATCCGGATTTGAGTAATTGCCTACAATACCTCCTACCATAGGAGAATAAGCCTTAATATTCATATAGTTAGAGCAATCATGTATTTTAATGACTGAAGGAACTTGAATAAAACCAAATAGTCCACCTAAACCCAAAGAAGCTTCGTCAATTTCCAGATTCTTAGAACGATTTACTATATTCGATATCTCCAACGAAGAAGGGTGATTAAAATAACCAACCACACCACCCATCGAACTTACTGTTGGATATTTGACATCATATTCCAAATCAACAGCAATATCCTTAAGGACAAAATTCGAAGCTGTTATTTCCCCAATCACACCACCTAGACATTTAGCATTTTCATTTGTATATGTGACTTTTCCTCTTATATTGCAATTAGATACTTCACTACTACCGCCTATTTTACCAACAATGATTCCGCAACTTTTTGATGGCAATGTAACATTAATGTCTTCAAAATTAATATTCTTTACAAATGAGCCTTTACCCATATTAGGAATTAATCCAGAATAATTTATATTTGTCTCAAATCCACTAAATGTCAAATTACGAATAGTGTGTCCATTACCTTCAAATTGTACTATCACCGATTCATTGTCTCTATTAACCTTAATTGGAACAAATTCATGCGTAGACATATCTAGATCTTTCTCTAATGAAAGAGATATGACATCATCAGGGTAAAACCATTCTAATTCAAAAAAATAATTAATTGCGTCAAACACTTCGACAAATTTTTCCTCTGACTCTATTTTATAAGGATTAGTCGGGTCTATTATTTCCGAAATATCAAAATCCGGTTTCGCACACACCTGATGAATTCCTAGATTCAATACCATTATGGCAAGAAATAGGAGTCCCTTAATATATGATGATATATGATGAATTATCGTACACATACTATAAAAACAAGCCCTTTGCTATTTATGATTTACTAATTGTCCACTGCTCTTTCGCACAACAGACAATACAAAAATAAATCAATCACTATTTTCAACAAAAACATACATAATAGTTTTATCAACAAACAGGCAAAAAATTGTTGATAAATGGTCAAAATTGTTGAAATCTATCAGATTTATCTGAATTTTTCTAAATTTTATATTGATAATTCTTATACATACTCAATAATTAACCACTAAAAAAAGAGACGTGATTGCTCACGTCTCTTATATTTAAGCTATTGTTTAATAGCGTTTGATTACAACTTTGGTCCAGCAGCAACAAGAGCCTTACCAGCAGCGTTGCCTGTGTACTTCTCAAAGTTCTTGATGAAACGACCAGCCAAATCCTTTGCCTTAGTCTCCCACTCAGATGCGTTTGCGTAAGTGTCACGAGGGTCAAGGATAGCAGGGTTAACATTTGGAAGAGCTGTTGGAACCTCGAAGTCGAACATAGGGATCTTCTTAGTCTGAGCCTTCAAGATTGAACCATCAAGGATAGCGTCGATGATACCACGAGTATCAGGAATTGAGATACGCTTACCTGTTCCGTTCCATCCAGTGTTAACCAAATATGCCTTAGCACCAGACTTCTTCATCTTCTTAACTAGCTCCTCTGCATACTTAGTTGGGTGCAACTCAAGGAATGCCTGACCGAAACAAGCTGAGAATGTTGGAGTTGGCTCTGTGATACCACGCTCTGTACCAGCAAGCTTAGCTGTAAATCCTGATAGGAAGTAGTACTGAGTCTGCTCTGGAGTCAAGATTGATACTGGAGGCAATACTCCGAACGCATCAGCAGAAAGGAAGATAACGTTCTTTGCAGCTGGTGCAGATGAACCTGGCTGAATATTCTTGATGTGGTTGATTGGATAAGAAACACGAGTGTTCTCAGTTACGCTCTTATCGTTGAAGTCGATCTTACCATCCTTAGAAACAGTTACGTTCTCAAGAAGTGCGTTGCGCTTGATAGCACCGTAGATATCTGGCTCATGCTCCTTTGAAAGACCGATAACCTTAGCGTAGCATCCACCCTCTAGGTTGAATACACCCTCGTCATCCCAACCGTGCTCGTCATCACCGATAAGCTTACGCTTTGGATCTGTAGAAAGTGTTGTCTTACCTGTACCAGAAAGACCGAAGAAGATAGCTGTGTTCTCACCATTCATATCACAGTTTGCTGAACAGTGCATTGAAGCGATACCCTGTAGAGGCAAGTAGTAGTTCTGCATTGAGAACATACCCTTCTTCATCTCACCACCATACCAAGTGTTGATGATAACCTGCTCACGTGATGTTGTGTTGAATGCGACACAAGTCTCTGAATTTAGACCTAGCTCCTTGTAGTTCTCTACCTTTGCCTTTGAAGCATTGTAAATTATGAAGTTTGGCTCAAAGTTCTCTAGCTCTTCCTTAGTTGGCTGGATGAACATGTTTGTTACAAAGTGAGCCTGCCATGCAACCTCAACGATGAAACGAACTGCTAGACGTGTAGCCTTGTTTGCACCGCAGAATGCGTCTACAACGTAAAGATTCTTGTTTGAAAGCTCTTTCTTTGCGATATCCTTAACCTTTGCCCAAACCTCTTCTGACATTGGGTGGTTGTCGTTCTTATATGCGTCTGATGTCCACCATACATTGTTGTGTGAGTTCTTGTCATCAACAATGTACTTGTCCTTAGGAGAACGACCTGTAAAGATACCTGTCATTACGTTTACTGCACCTAGCTCAGTAACCTGACCCACTTCATAACCCTGAAGACCAGCTTTTGTCTCCTCTGCGAACAATACCTCGTACGATGGATTGTGTGCAATCACTGTTGCACCTGTAATACCGTACTTTGACAAATCCAAATTAGCCATGTTTGATATTATTTAATAATTATTACTTCCTTTTATTCGTTGTTATACTATCAAAGACAAAAATAGAAAATTTTTTCATTTTATTACTATTTTCCTCTTTTTATTTTCAAAATTTCAGTCATTTTAATTTTCCCGCCCTACTCTCCTTCATGACATAGGGTTGCTACATCTGCATAACATTTTTTTGCGCGTATCCACGGAAATCAGATGTAAATCTTCTGCTTTCTATATTTATCCTTCACATAATCGAAGAATTTGACTCCATTGGCATCAGCAATTTGCTTTCCTATTTTCAATGTGGCAGGCAGACATTTCACATCTGATGTCGACACCAAGCAATCGTAAGTCTGGTCGTCGTACACTTTGCGCAACTCATACACCGTCTCGTCTACCTTATTTTTACTTATACCCATGAAATTGAAAGTCTGGCTCTGCTCGTAGGTCTGGAAGACGATGCGGCTAAACCCTCTCTCCATTTTTTTCCATTCTCCTTTATCTTTTCCAAGGAACGTATAGCCGTCAAAATATCGGTTTCCCGAATTATCAAATATGAATGTGTCACGACTTGTAAGCAACATATAGGTACAAAATGCCAGTATGGCCGAGAAAATGAATGTCCCGGTCAAATAATAGCCAAAATTTTCTTTTGGAAGAATATCATCGCTTATTCCAAATGCTGTCTGCAACGCAAGCACCAGATAAAACATCACCATAGCGACATCCAACAATAGTGCAACGCCATAAACGGGCAACGGGAAATGGTATCTATAGTCTACTCTAGTCATAACAGAAACAAAAAAAAGCCACCTTAATTAAGGTGGCTTTTATTAATTATCAATTAAATATTCAGGAATTCACAAACATCCGAATAGACGCTTTCGGCATTAAATCCGAATTTTTCGTCCAACACTTTGAATGGTGCCGAGTAACCGAAATGGTCAAGTCCGTGGACATAGCCGTCAACGCCGACCAGTCCTTGCATCGAGCAAGGTATTCCCGCTGTCAAAGCATATTTCTTTGCCGACGACGGTATCACTTCCTCCTGATACTCCTTGCTCTGAGTTCTGAACAATCCCTCTGAGATCGCAGACACAATTTGGATTTTCAAGTTTTTGCGTTCCTCCAGCAGTTTCGCTCCATCAAACAACGTGCTTACCTCACTACCATTTGCAACCATCACAATATCCGGAGTACCTTCGCAAGCCTTTACTATATAAGCTCCCTTGGCTGCTTTCTTCGACTCTGTCACTCTGTCTCCAGGAAGATCGTTGACATTCTGACGAGAAAGGATCAACGCTGTCGGAGTATCTGTGTTCTCCATCGCCATCTTCCAAGCCTCTGTCGTCTCATAAACGTCAGCAGGACGAAGCACAAGCATACTGTTCTTTCCAGCGTGGTTTTTAATTTTCTCCAACAATCTCACCTGCATTTCCTGCTCGATTGGCTGGTGTGTTGGTCCATCCTCACCTACACGGAAAGCATCATGGCTCCATACATATTTTACAGGAAGACGCATAAGTGCCGCCATTCTGTAGGCTGGCTTCATATAATCAGAGAAGACGAAGAATGTTCCGCAAGCGGCATACATACCACCGTGAAGAACGATACCATTCATTATACAAGCCATTGTCAACTCAGAAACTCCTGCGTTCAAGAATCTGCCGCTGAAATCACCGTTTACAATAGGATGTGTCTTCTTCAAGAAACCATCTGTCTTATCTGAATTAGACAAGTCAGCACTGCTGACAATCATATTCTCTACATTGTCTGCCAAGTATCCAAGCACTGCAGCCGAAGCGGCACGTGTAGGCTGATTTGGCTTCTGCTCAATCTTAGAGAAATCAAGATTAGGAAGTTTGCCACTGAAGAAAAGTTCCAGTTTGGCAGCCAACTCTGGATTTTTCTTTGCCCACTCTGCCTGCTCTGCCTTACGCTTTCCTGCTTCAGCGATCAATTCCTCTCTACGAGCAGCGTATAATTTCTTTGTTTCTTCAAAAATCTTGAAAGGATCGTTAGGATCACCGCCAAGGTTTTCAATTGTCTTAGCGACATCAACACCTGCGGCAGACAATGGCTGTCCGTGAGTCGAAACCTGACCTTCAAAATTAGAACCGTCAGACTTGACACAACCGCGTCCCATTGTAGTATTACCTATAATAAGTGTAGGACGTGATGTCTCAGCGTTTGCATTATCAAGTGCCTCTATAATCTGAGCGGCGTCGTTTCCATTGATTGTGATAACGTTCCAATCCCAAGCCTTGTATTTCTGCTCGATATCCTCGTTCGACACCTCATCAACCTTTGTAGAAAGCTGAATATTGTTGGCATCGTAGAACATAATCAAGTTAGACAAACCAAGATTTCCGGCAATTCTTCCTGCTCCCTGTGAAATCTCCTCCTGGATACCACCGTCTGAAATGAATGTGTAGATCTTGTGGTCCATCCAGTTTCCAAACTTTTGAGTTAGGAATTTTCCTGCGATTGCCGCACCTACAGCCATAGTGTGTCCTTGTCCTAACGGACCAGATGTATTTTCAATACCTCTTTCAAAACAAACCTCTGGATGTCCTGGAGTGCAACTGCCCCACTGACGGAAATTCTGAATATCAGAAACCTCAAACTTACCAGACAACAACAATACAGAATATAGCATTGGAGACATGTGACCCGGATCTAAGAAGAAACGGTCTCTGCAAACCCATAGAGGGTCGCTTGGATCATAACGTAAGTATTTAGAATAGAGCACATTGATGAAGTCAGCTCCACCCATTCCTCCTCCCGGATGTCCCGATTTAGCCTTTTCTACCATTGCAGCAGTCAAAATTCTGATATTGTCCGCAGCAATGCTTAGGTTCTTGATGTCTGTCATTTTATGTTGTATAATGTTGTTTTTTACTTAACGGGATGCAAAATTAGTAAAAAATTCGGCATCAACAAAATAAAGCTATTAAAATAAGGTGCAAAAATGCCATTACATTTTGCATGAAAATATTCGGTTCGTCCAATTCTCAACAGTAATAATTTGCATCAAAAAAACTATCGAATCTTTGAAAACGGACCTATCGGATATAATTCAGAAGGTGAATCATCCGGTGAAAGCCAAAAATAAAGCGAATAATCACATTTTGATGCCTTAAGAAGAAACCTTTTTCCTCTTTCTGACATCTCTGCTCTGTTGCTTTCATATTGGTTACCATCCATACAACAGAAAGTAAGAAATTTATAGTATTTCAAAGGGATTTCATCTTCATCCACCATTAAATGAAGAATAATTGGCTTTGTAATATCTATACTGTCTTTTACTGGCTCATTCTTTAGATTTAAAGACAATAAATGTTTGACACCTTTTTTGTCATAACACTCAATAACTGGATCTAAAAAAGACTCCTGATTTATCAGTTTTGCCATACATTCCACAGGCCATTCCTCACATTGTTGCTTAAAACCTACTTTTGATTTATCAAAATCATCCGTAAAATCAGAACATTCATAACCCTGTGCCTGAACGCCCAATGACAAAGTCATCACAAAACATGAAATCAAATATTTCAGCAGATTTTTGTTGAAATTCATAATTATAAGTTTTAATGATAAGCATCAGGCACCTAAGAGATACTGATGATTAAATATAAAGATTGAAAATATAGCTCTTATGCCTCTTATTTAGCAAACGGACCTATCGGATATAATTCAGAAGGTGAATCATCCGGTGAAAGCCAAAAATAAAACGAATCACATTTTGATGACCTTGATAAACTTCTAAGAAACCATTTTCCAGATTCAGCAAATTCTGCTTTATTACTTTCATATGTGGTATGATCCATCCAACAGAAAGTAAGAAATTTATAATATTTCAAAGGTATTTCATCATCATCCACCATTAAATGAAGAATTATCGGCTTTGTACTATCTATACTGTCTTTTACAGGCTCATTCTTTACTCGTAAAGACAACAAATGCTTGACATTTTTTTTATCATAACACTCAATAACCGGATCTATAAACGACTCTTTGTTTGCCAGTTTTGCAAGACATTCCGCAGGCCAATCTTCATATTGTTGCTTAAACCCGACTTTTGATTTATCAAAATCATCCGTAAAATCTTCATCACAACATGTAGTTGCCTGAACACCCGATGACAGTGTCAGCACAAAACATGAGATCAAAAATTTAAATAAAATCTTGTTGTTATTCATAATTATAAGTTTTAATGATAGCATCAGACTGCATCGTCGATACATTCTTCAAAACAACAAATAATACAGTGTTAATGCAAATGTATGACCATCTTTTTTAGTGATGATATTACAAAATCGTGAAAAAAAGGGGAAAATGGGAAAAATGATATACAAATTCAACAATGCGTCACTTAAATTCATTACTTTTGTTCTAAAAGTATGATATATTCAAATGTGTTCGGACAAGATATCTAGAATAATAGGGATCTTAACAACTTATATTATTGCATGTTATAGAGAATTAAGAGATATGGCACACCACGTCTCTGCCTCGGTTTTGTCCAAAACGATTTGTGCCGCAATAGCTGGTGTTATGGCTTTCACGCCAATTTCCGCGACTGAGGAAAATGATTCCATCAAAATCACTCCCGTCGCCACAAGTGACTCATTTCCAAACATAAACGATTCCATAATCAAACATCCTTATTCCAAAATGATTGAATGCACCCATATCGGTGTGCCATTCATAGTCGGTGGATTAATCGAAATGGAGCACAACAAAAAATTCAGGGAGTTGCGTAACAGTTTCATGCCTAGATTTCACAGTGAAGTCGACAACTTCACCCAATACCTCCCAGCAGGTGTAATGCTTGGAATGAAGGCTTTGGGGGTGCCAAGCCGTAGCAGCTGGGGTGAGATGCTTACTGCCGACGCTTTTTCCGCAATAATAATGGCCGGACTTGTGAACAGCATAAAACATACGGCCAAACTACGTCGCCCGGACGGATCGTCCAACAACAGTTTCCCTTCCGGACATACTGCCACAGCTTTCATGACAGCCACAATGCTCAATAAAGAATACGGTGATCTAAGTCCTTGGATAGGAATGGGAGCATACGCCACAGCCACAGCCACCGGACTTATGCGTATGGCCAACAACCGTCATTGGATGAGCGACATCCTGGCTGGAGCTGGTATCGGAATCATGTCTACCGAGTTCGGATATTGGTTGAGCGATATCATTTTCAAACGTAAGAAGATGAGTTCGGAACTTATTGACCATTGGATAGATTTTGAGCAATGGAATCCATCATTTTTAGGATTTTATGCAAATTTCCAGATACCACTGACCAAATACAAACCTGTCTCAGACATGACATTCAACACATCGACTGGAACATCCGCCGGAATAGAAGGTGCTTGGTATTGGAATCATCATTGGGGGGTCGGAGGAAGACTTAGTGTTATAAATGTTCATTTTTCATACAACAACAGCATCAAAGAAGTAATAGACACTCCTGAAGAATTAAAATTTACCAACAACGGAGATTTTTTTGAAATGTCTGTATTCCAAACAGGAATATACTCCTACATAAAAATATTCAGACATGCGTATTTCAGCCCAAAAATATTAACGGGTATCAATAGATATGGAATAACAAAAAATAGTTTTTTCACTTGTCCATCTAACATTGGAGCTTGTTTCACCACAGGATGCTCAATCGGGGCTATGGTAACACAATATTTCGACATCAATTTCTTCGCCGACTGGAATGTTTTTTCTCCACATAGCAACATTCAGGATCAAGTGGTTCAGACTATAGGTCTTGGAACCAGATTCTCCTACAGATTCAAAGAATAATAATTCGATTCAATTGAAATTCATAAATCAATGGAAAAAATAGCCGATGGTGTATTTCACGCCCCATTTACTTCCATTAAAGTTGCCATAACCAGGAGAATAGCTCTGTTTTACATCTAAAGATGATCCATCCGGCATTTCTACAGTTTTGACTTTCGCACCGCCAAACTCTCGCAATTTCCCTTCCACTCCCATACAGAAGAACTTAGCGATTGGATATCTCAATCCAACTGAAAACTCTGCCCAACGGCAAAGACTCTTTCCAGACGCTGAATATGCCTTGTCAAAATTCCAGAACTCATTGCTCAATCTTACATTCTCAATATCAAAATGCGACGGTGAGAAAGCGAATTTTGCTCCTATATACAACAATGGAATCACTTTATTTCCACGTCCGTCGCTCAAGAAATTGAAATTGGCTCCAATCTTATAATAAGAGCCGTTGCATGTGTAGGAATAACCGGGAATTTGAGGCAATCCGTAATTGTACGACTCTGTGGCATCATACTTGGAATATCCTGCCTCAAAAGTAGGATAAATAGTATGACATATATCCGCATCAATACCAAAACTAAAATCCGTCTTGCCATCATTAAACAGAGAGGTGATAGGTCCGGCAATATCTGTATAAACAGAAATTCCATAAAAAGTTTTGGACGTAGTCAAATTCCATTCTTCCTCGACCTCCTGCACCTCTTTTTTTTGTGCAAAGACAGACGTGATGAAAAGACTACTCAAAACCAGCCAAAAAAATCTCAATATTCCCATTGTCGTAGTTTTCATCAACATCTTTAAATAATATTGCGACGGAATCACCCTCCGATGCGTTTTCAATCAAAACAGTATCTATCGTGCTCAACGTACGGACTCCACACTCTGCATTCACAAACTCGTTTCTATTGGTATGCACTATAGCAATCTTACCAATTTCTATAGTATCCGGAGTCAAAATATAGAATCGTGAGGTGTCGGATTCTGGATTCAAAGAGAAATTTGCATACGAGCCGCTTGTATTGCCGATATAATTTATCGTGTCTCCATTTGCATCCATAGTTGCCAAAAAAACATTGATCTGCGATTTTGACACTTTATGGAAGGCTCTCAACGTGCCGACGACATACATATTCTCATTGCAATAATCCGTCTCACACATGGTAAGAGACAACAACAAAGTGATGGACGTCAATACTCCCATCACTCGTTTGCTTACCATATTATACGTTTTACGCATCATAGACTGCTTCTTATTTACTGTACTATATTAAATCTCAGTAACGATTTCTGACATTTCCTTTCTTACCTTAGGTTTTGAGAAGACGGAATTGTCGGACGGATAACCTATCGGCACCAACGCAACCAGTTCCTTCTCCACCCCATCTATGCCAAGCACTTTGTTTGCCACCTCTGGATTGAAATTGCAAACCCAACATGTGCCCAAACCTTTCTCTGCAGCCGCCAAACATAAATGCTCCACAAAAATAGAAGCGTCTACATCAGCATGATCCTTGCCATCAGCTCTGTGCCACGACTCTGTATGGTCTACCACAACAGCCAAAACAACTGGAGCTGTCTTAAACCAATCTCTGTCGTAAGCGGCAGATAATTCCGTCAACTTTCCTTTGCTTTTCACAACAACCAATCGCCATGGCTGCTTATTGCAGGCTGACGGTGCCAGACGTGCTATATCAAACACCTCGTCAAGCAATTTATTTTCAACCACACGGGCTGTATCATATGAGCGTACAGACACTCGTTTGCTTACCAAATCAAGAAGGTTCATCATGCCAAAGTTTTGATTTCGTTCTTCAATACTACCAATGCTATATCAATTGGCGGATTCTCTGTCTCGTTGTATTTCTCGATCAGAATCTTCGACAACTCAACGGCAGGCACATCTTTCGGAACCGACTCCGAACACGTATTGATAAATTGCAAAAGGCTCTCCTTCGCAGCCACCACAAAACGCCAAAGGTCTTCCGACACATAAATCTGCTGAGAGACATTATGTTCAAATTCCTCACGCACCTGCTGGATATACATAAGGTGAAGATCGCCAGCTTTCATAGTAGGATACTGGATTCTCACCACCATGCTTTCCGGCTTGATTCGTTCCAAGAACAACACCAAACGCTCGTAAGCCGTCAGTTTGATTGGAGTAAGAATTTTACCTGTCTCAATTCTCATCTGATGTCTTCTCTCCTTCTCTCTGTTGTCGAGCAAATTCTTCAAAACAAAGAAAGTGGCAAGGAAAACCAAAATTCCACTTACCGAAAATTTCAATATGTCAAGAATGATATCCATATCCTTTTTTATATTACTTTTTCAATCTTATAGTTGTTTCTTTCGCTTGAGTTACGTGAAATCAATTCTCCCAAGAATCCCGTCATAAACAATTGTGTGCCAAGGATCATCATCGTCAACGCGATGTAGAAATAAGGGCTGCTGGTCACTAGCGGATCCAACTGTCCGTTAGCCATATGTACAAGCTTTGAGATTCCGACATAAGCTGCGGAAATAAATCCTAGCAAAAATAAGATGCTTCCGACAAAGCCGAAGAAATGCATAGGTTTGCCTCCAAATGTGGAGATGAACCACAAAGAAAGCAAATCTAGATATCCGTTGAAGAAACGGTTTAATCCGAATTTTGTCTCACCATACTTTCTTGCCTGATGCTGGACAACTTTCTCCCCTATCTTCTTGAAACCTGCGTTTTTAGCCAAATATGGAATATAACGGTGCATCTCTCCATACACCTCTATGCTCTTTACCACATGGCAATTGTATGCCTTCAATCCACAATTGAAATCATGCAGTTTGATTCCAGAGATCATTCGTGTCGTGGCATTAAACAGCTTCGACGGAAGGTTTTTTGCCAATTTTGAATCGTAACGTTTCTTTTTCCATCCAGAGACGAGATCATAACCGTCTTCCTTGATCATCTTATACAGCTCAGGAATCTCATCTGGAGAGTCCTGCAAATCAGCATCCATGGTAATCACGACGTCGCCCTGAGCCTTCTCAAAACCGCAATAAAGGGCGGCGCTCTTGCCATGGTTGCGACGGAATTTTATTCCATGCACATTACTGTCGGAAGCTGCCAAATCCTCAATGATCTGCCACGACTTGTCTGTGCTTCCGTCGTTGCAGAAAATCACCTCGTAACTATAATTATGCTCTGTCATTACGCGCTTAATCCATGCGTACAACTCGCCAAGCGACTCCTCTTCATTGTACAATGGTACGACTACAGATATATCCATTATCTTATTGTTTATTAATTATCTTTATTATTTGATTCGCTTTTGTCATACAGAGAATCTCCGCCAATAGATGAACTTGTGTTATCATCACCAGGTTTTTCCATCTTCGCAAACCGCGCCGCTCCGACAGAAATCAGACTGACGACAAGTCCAGTCAACAAGAAACCCATATAAATAGATGGGATCAACGATTTCGGAGTAGTGGAACCAGCCATATCCTTCCATTGCGAAATCACATCATCATATCCCTGCCCTTCCAAAACTTTTTCGTATGAATTCACCATATCACTCATTAGATTAGGTGCAAAGTTTTGCACATACAAATAGAAGAAGAGCGAATAGATTATGCCCGCAAAGGCAAATCCTTTGATTGCTATTGAAAACGGAGTGGAGAACTGATATTTGCAGTCGTTATACCGACAACAATAATTCACAGTCATGCGGAACAGGAAGACAAATGGGAAAATCAAGAAAAAGATGGATATGAACAAACAGACGATGGAAAAAATTCCGTCGCCAGCATTAAAAGACATCAAATCTCGCATCACGTAAGAAAATGCCAAAATCAAGCCTAAACGCATTGCAAGCACCGTCTTATTTATATTCACTTCCTGCATAATGTCACAAAATTACATTTTTATTTCAATTACTCTTCGTTTTCAAAGTAAATCTTGTAATAATGCATTCGTTTTTCTTTGTCGAAAGAACGCTCTATCATATCTCTGTTTCCATGTATGTAGACGTGGAAGTTCTTATCCAATTTAAGTACACTCTTGAACTTCGGTGCACCCTTTTTCACCACCTCCTTGCTGATGGCAAATGTTTTTGGCAACTCCAAATCGTTAGCCTCCTCAAAATGCGCAAGATGCTCATCAAACACGTCGCAGATAGACTCATTGTTTCCAAGCACCTGCTCCTTAAACCTGTCAATATCAAAAATATCCGTTCCCTTAAAGAAATCCACCTGACGGTTGAGCATATCAATCTGGTCGGCACGTTCAATTCCATTCTCTGGCTCTTCCTCACGTGAAGGACGGAAAATGTCAGTCACGAACGACTTGCACAAATCCATATACTCCTTTGTCTGGAAATTATTGTCCATACGGGTCACAAGTCCAAGGAAATCATTTTTCCAAAATGTAGCCTCACTCTTTCCTGCAGCCTTGTCGAGCAATGCGACAACAAACCCCTTCTCTCTCTCAATATCAAAAATCAGGCAGCCCTTGTCCAACTTCTTCAAATCCAACCCTTCATCATAACCAAGTGCTAAACCATCTTCTTGATTATAAACCTTCAGGAATGTATCCTTGTGTTCACTCTTGAATAAGCCCAGGCATCTTACGTCCTGATCAAAAATGCGTACATCACGGAACATTGCGACGTACAACTCTCCACTTTTGATATTAGGATGGTTGCTATTCTCGTACAACGATGCCGCAAAAAGACGTGAGTTTTCATAAAATGAGGATGGATTATCAAACACAGAAGCGACCATCTTGGCAACACTGTCGTCCATATCCTCAAAACAATAAAGACTCGGCTCACGGAACGAGTCGAAGAAAAACTGCTTCAAAAGGTGCGGCAATTCACTGTCGTCCTCAGAAAACGACATCGGACGCTGCGAATAAACATTTTCAGAATTATCAGAGTGAGATCCAATGTGGTGAATCACCATGTCTGAAATACTTGAGTTGATAACGTCAAAAAGCATACCAATTTTTATTAATACAAGCTAATGCGCCAACACTCAAATCAGCACATTAATTGCAAAATTAACAAAAAAACATGTCATAACTGACTTTTTTGGCACTTTCTGACCACAAAAAAAAAGATTTAATACTTTTTAACAAAAAGTTATACTCAAATTCAACTCAAAACCAATACTTTTGTTTTTTGTAAAATCTAAGCTATATATGAGAAGAATTATATACATATTGGCAAATGTGATACTCTCCGCAATAATATTCGCCTCTTGTAGCGGAGTTGACGAAGAGAATACCGTCAATGGTTTTGAATACGTAGACCTTGGTTTACCAAGTGGCACCAAATGGGCAGCAAGTAATATTGGAGCAAAAGTTCCAGAGTCGGCAGGTTCATATTTTGCCTGGGGAGAAATATCAGAAAGCAATTATACGGAAGCCGAATGTGAGACTTGCAATCTATCTGTTTCTGATTTGACCAAACATGAAATAATCAAAAGCTTAAGACTTACGGCAGATTATGATGCCGCAACTTATAATATGGGTATCGGTTGGCAAACACCGACCAAACAACAATACGAAGAATTGAAGTCCAATTGCACATGGATGTGGCAAGACAAGCCATCAGGATATAAGATTGTCGCTAAAAATGGCAAATCCATATTCCTTCCGACCACAGGATATATGTCAGACGGAAGAAATCTAAACTACGCCAACCAGGGATTCTACTGGACTTCCGAAGTTGAGTCTGGATCATCTAAAAATGCTATCGGACTTGGCTTTTCATCCAATGAGTATAATATAAAATCATACTATCGTGATGGTGGCAGATGCATTCGTGCCGTCACCTCAAAATAAATCCTTTTTTACTAAAAAACATATCTAAATCATAAAAACAACCTTAATTCTGCAACATGTATCTTTTCCATTTTTTAGAACAGGCTTGCAATAACAAAATAAACGAACATAAAGCAATCTTGTTCATCTCATAAATAAGCAAACTATACCTAGAAACAGCTTAGGACAATCTGATTTTTCAGATCGGCCAAACTGAAATGGAAACATGACCAACCATATACGAAATGTTAAGTCCTAAAAACAATATCAATAAAAAATTGAGTTTTTACAAACCTAATGTCATGCAAACCGAAGTTTACATGTGACAAAACATTTTATTTGATTTTAACAATTTATGAAAAACACAAATATTATGAAGGACAAGCAAAAAAAATATCGTTTGGAATTAAGGGAAAGACCACCGTCAAACCCTATGTTAACTCAAAGATAAATTATTAAAATTCAGATAAATAACAGCAATTTAGAAAGACTTAACATTTTACAAATCCGTAAAAAACATTATTTTTTACGGAAATTCAAACTCATTTTACGGATTTATAAAATCAATTTGTTTCATACATTGATTCAAAATATTTTTGTAGATGTAAAAGGAAACGACATCGTCCAGTCTTCATGTTAGCCCTTTTTCATACGGTGTCGTTTTCTTAAACTTTACAAATGAGAAAAAACAAATGCTAACAAATTATAGTTGCAGTAACAAATAAATTTTATGATTAGTGGGAAAAATAAAACAGGTATTCCTGCGTACAGAAATCACCTGTTGCACCTAAATAATCTGGTGCATTTATCAGGCTGATGATTCGTCATCATCATAAGACCTGGCCAACGCCTTGGAACGAAATAATTAGCGAAATGTGATTGCGAAATGTGTGGTGTGTAAGAGTTGTATGCGAAAAGCAAACAAACACAATGCGCTAATGCGAAATAGACTTAAATATTTATTTCCTTTAATGGCAAACTGCTTAGATACGAAACATGCATCCAAGCAGTTTGTTTTTTGGGTAAAAAAATATATAATTTTGTTGAAATACTAAAAATCAAAGAAGATGGAATTGACAAACAATAAAGAAACACGTTCAAAAAACAAAGAATTGTTTGAAGAAATAATATCTGGTTTGTCAGACAAGCTCATTAAAGATTTTGGATTAAAGAAAACCGGTTCTAAATATACCTTCAAAGAAAAAGGAGTTAGAAAAGAAGTTGTATTCAACCATCATACCGACAAATGGTCAGGTGAACTAATCATTACACCAGCGTATTGCATTAAATACGATGCTTTATTGAATTGGTCAGCAAATTTAGTTTTAAGACGAAATCAGACCAAAGATCCAATTATAGCTATGGTTTTGTAGGCGAGAAGATAGGTTATAACACTAATTATTTTTTCAGGTCAGATGAAGAGGGCCTATCAGCAGTCAACAAATTTCATGAGGAGGTATTGAGCTGTACCGAATATGTATTTACCAATTACGGCACCCTACCCTCAGCATATAAAAACAGGATAGAGCCAATCCTAAATGAAGAATTGGAATTGCCTGATGGAGGGTTCGACTGGGCAATGATTGATCTTACCCTATGCAAAATAGTAAACCCTAAAAACTACAATAAACTAAAGGAGATTATCTTAGATAGAATAGAATTCTTAAACAATAGAGAAGAGCCTAATGTCGCTTACTATCACGACAAAATTGATGATATTTTACGTTATTTAGAAAGTCTATCGACCAACGACTTGGAGAATCATAAGATAATAGACAGTATATATCCATCATGGTATGAATGGCACACAAGCATTCATAAGAAGTAAGTGGCATACCATGTCTACACGAAAAATTTATAATGCTATAGATTACATCTTATAACTAAAAATGAGGATTGTTAAGGGATTTCCGTCCACAACCCTGCTAAAGGCAAGCACACAGAATTCAATAAAGCCACAGAGGTTCAACGTTTACAAAGAAATTAACATCAATTCGTCGTACTACGTCGTTAAATAGAATAATTTTTTACGGACATTAATGGAGTTAAATTAATATGACAACGGTGCTACTTAATATATAGAATAACAAAAAAGACGTCGAATATATCACATACTCAACGCCTTGGAAAAAAATAATTAATGCGAAAAATTTATGTTTCTATTCCAAAATGTGAACGACTTTAGTTGTCTAGATACTTAACTACGTATCTTACAGCCTTTTTCTCTTCATTCACATATATTCTATATTCTCCTCTATCGTATTGATAAAGTTTAATATTAGCTTTGTCAAAACTAGGTGTTGCACACTCAAAATTACAATACTTAAAGTCTTTCTTTACGACCCAATGTTTGGGTTTTTCCATTATTGTATAAGAAGCATCACCTACAACAACCACATCTTTTGTCATATTTATGACAATAGTAGTATTATTTCCTATCCATGGTCCCCATGCATAAACGTCAGGGACATTCTTAGCACCTACTCCCGCAGAACTCTTATACGCCCTGAAATTAATCTCCTGTGCCACCATCCCTATCGAGAAAGTGAATAACGAGAATAATATTATAAGACACGTAAAAAATCTTTTCATCACAATTCCGTTCTGTAGTTTCGTTCTTTTTACAAAGATAATCATTTATTCACTTATTCAAAGCTTTTACATAAAAAAAAATCATTTTTTTCATGACTTTTTCAATATCAGCCCCGGCAAGATGTCTTTCAACATAAAAATCATGGATTATTCATTATTTACTTTATTAATATAAACCTCTTTTATTATGTTAAAATCGACACATTTAATAAAATAAAATGTCCAAATCACATTGCCAAACACCCCACGAAGCGAGCTGTACAAACCAAATCATCAACAAATAATGACCTGTTTCATTCCTCTCGTTTTATTTTTGGTATAGATATTCCATATCGAACAGCAAGAATCCTGGCTGCCACAACTACACCTGCACATACAAAATCCGAAACCAAATGATTAGCTCCAAGTGCATCACAAATGAAGAATATCACCCCTCCAAATATACAAGCTGTCGCATATATCTCCTTCTTGAAAATCAAAGGGACCTCAGCAAGAAGCACATCTCTGATTATACCACCTGCTGCCCCACCCAACGTTCCCATCGTAATAGGCACCCACCAAGGAAAAGCATAATCCATTGCTAATGTTTTCTCTATTCCGACGACGGTATACAAAGCCAAACCGAAAGTATCGAAAATAAACAAAGTCACATTCATGTGTATTAGTCTCTTGCGAAAAACAACAACAAACAACAAAGCCAGGATTGTCATCGTTACGTAAAGAGAGTTTGTCATCCATACTGGTGTCACCCCCAATAACAAATCACGAATCGTACCGCCTCCGATTGCAGTAGCGAAACCTACAACAAATGCTCCAAAAAGATCAAAACCTTTGTTAGCCGCCATACGTATTCCACTGATCGCAAAAGCAAATACACCTATTGCATCTATAATATCAATCATATTATTGACGTCCATCATAGCCATACTTCGAAATTTTTTTACTGCATTCTCCGCAAATACCCTTTATCACATAACTAGTCTCTATCACCTGAAATCCTTCCGGCACCTCCACTTTGGGCACCAACAACGATTTGCAACAATATGTATGGTGACATATATTACATGTGATATGCACATGCTGTTCTTCCTCCGACATCGCGACACAATATTTTTGCGCTCCACTGCCATCATCTATTGAATGAAGAAGATGATGTTCCTCAAAAACTACCAACGTCCGGAATATTGTCGAACGGTCGATATCAGGAATCAAATTTTCTATGTCCGTAAGAGAAAACGCAAACGGCACCTCATTGAGTTTTTCCCAAATCAACACTCTGGTCGACGTAGGACGAATTCCTGATTCTCTTAAAAATTTTTCCGATGATTCCATGCTTTAACCACCATTTTAACAGCGAAACAAATCACGAACAATGATACAGCCAAACCTGTGTATGAATCAATTGCCTGACAATCCAATATTTTCATAACAACCATCGACACAAAAACCAACAATGGGACTATTGTTTTTTTCCATACCATGTTACAACAGAACCCATAGATGAAACTCTTGATCGTAGAAACCAGAGACGTGATAATCATTGTCCAAACCATTACCTCCGAAAAGTAATATGAAGAATGAAGCCTGACAAAAAACTCATTTATAACTATGGCAGAAAATCCAAGTGCCATAGCAGAATCTACAACCAGCACTATCACCCGTCCTACCTTTGAGACTCTCGTGTCTGGAAAGATATTTTTCACGACTTCATTGCCAACAATGAACAAATTCACGAGATAATATCCGACACATGCAGTAAGCGACATTGAGTATGTCACAAATCCAGCGAAAAGATTAATCGAGACCAACACAAACTGAATGAACAAGAATGTAAAAAAACGAAAATAATTTTCATCCTTGTCATCTCCAAATAATATAGATTTTAGTATTGTCCTCATAATCCGAAACTTTAATTCAGACTAAATTATTTAACATCACAATGCCACATAAGCATTTTCATCAATATCACAAGTGAATCCTACCATACGAATTGCGGTCTGAGCACACTCAACACCCTTGTTTCCTAAAGCTCCGCCAGCACGATCGAGTGCCTGCTGCATATTATCTGTGGTAAGCAAACCAAAGATCACTGGTTTCACGCCCTCTGCATTCAAAGCCGCAATTCCATTTGTAGTGCCCTGACATACATAGTCGAAATGAGGTGTTCCGCCACGGACAACAGAACCCAATACGATAACCGCGTCAACATCTTTACACTGACAACTCTTCTTTGCCGCATACACAAGCTCAAAGCTTCCTGGAACATGGAAGATGCGGATGTCCTTGTCGAAGGCTCCATGTTTCTTTAATGTCTCAACAGCGCCGTCGCACAATGCGAATGTCACTTCAGAATTCCAGTCGGATACAATAATATCAAATTTCATTCCTCCTGCATGAGGAACTCTGTTTGCGTCGTAAGCAGATAAGTTAGTAGTAGACATATTATAAATATTATATAAATTTAAAAGCCTCCTAATGTGAGACACAAAAGGAGGCGTTTATCAATGAAATTAAATTTTATTTCTTCAACTGGAAATACTCAATGTATTTGTCAGCGTCACGAGCCTCATTACTCTGTGGGTAATCGTCTTTGAGTTTCTCCATCAAATCAGCGGCTTTTGCATTATCTCCATTATTGAAATAAAGCATAGCTAGACGATAAGTGTATAAAGGAGCAATCATATTATTCTTTGAATCAATTGCCTTCTTATAATATGACTCAGCTTCTTTAACATTATTGGAATCGAAGAAACAGTCTCCAATCGCACCGTATATTGCAGGTGAAACCAAATTGTCGTCAGCAGAGAACTTCTTCAAATACTTGACTGCCTCGTCATTCTTACCAAGATTCTTATAACAGATACCTGCGTATGCGCATGCAAGATTTCCAGCTGGAGTGCTTGAATACTGATCAGCGACCTCCTCAAAGCCAATAAAATCATCATTTCCACTCAATGCCAACTGGAATGAATCACGCTCAAACCAAGACTGAGCCTTGAATATCGCATCATTTGCCTCTGCCTTCTTTTCATTATGGCTCTTGAGGAACCAAATCAGGCCTAGCACAACAACTACAACAGCACCTAAAAAGATTAGCAATGGTTTCTTGTTATTTTCAATGAAGGCTTCTGAACTTGTCAATACGTTTTCAACCTTCTCCATTGACTCACTGAACTCAGCAGCCTGCTGTTGCTCCTGCTGCTCTCTCTCTTTTGCCTCCAGAGCCTGAGCTCTTTCCAATTCTTTATCTGACATTTTCGTTTCTAATTACTTCAAAATTCAAAAATCTCTGCGAAAGTATAAAAAATAAGATACATTTCAAATTTATATCGGAAAAATAACCATAAAAATATGTTTTGACTCCTTTTATAGTGGATTAAAAGAAATTTATTTATAATTTTGTGCTAGTTTTTTGATAAAATGATAACATATTTAATATGAATATATCATACAATTGGCTCAAACGATACATTGATATCACTGAGTCGCCAGAAGAGATTGCTAAAATTCTTACATCTATCGGCCTTGAAGTCGGCACACTAGAGTCGGCATCACCTGAACTATCAGAAGGTCTAAAAATCGGCGAAGTTGTTGAATGTGTTGCTCACGAAAATTCAGACCACTTGCATGTGGCTAAGGTAAACGTTGGTGAGCCTGAATTGCTGCAGATCGTTTGTGGAGCGCCTAATTGTCGTGCTGGATTAAAGACGATTGTCGCTACTATCGGCACTGTATTGCCAGACGGAGACAAGACATTCACTATCAAGAAAGGCAAACTTCGTGGCGTAGAAAGCCAAGGTATGCTATGCGCTGAAGACGAGATTGGTATCGGCGGAAGCCACGACGGCATCATTGAACTTCCAGCTGATGCAAAAGTCGGAATGCTTGCCAAAGATTACTATGGTGGACAGAGCGACACTATCATCGAGGTCGACATCACACCAAACCGTTCCGATGCTATTTCTCATTATGGTGTGGCTCGCGACTTGGCTGCATATTTTGCTTTCCATGGTCCAGCCCACAAACTTACTAAACCATCCACTGCAAACTTCAAGGTTGACAATCACGACCGTGAAGTGAAAGTGACAGTAGAAAACTCTACGGCTTGTCCTCGCTATGCGGGAATCACTATCAATAATGTAACAGTCAAGGAGTCTCCTGACTGGTTGAAGGAGTCGTTGTCGGCAATCGGCCTACACCCTATTAATAATGTAGTAGACGTCACAAACTTCATTCTACATGGGGTTGGCCAGCCACTTCACTGCTTCGACGCTGACAAAATCGCCGGTGGCGCACTTTCTGTCAAGACGTTGCCTGAGGGAACAAAGTTCACTACCCTAGATGGTGTGGAGCGTTCTCTTAACGCAAACGACTTGATGATTTGCGACGCTAACGGTGGTTCTTGTATCGCCGGTGTGTTCGGCGGATTGAACTCAGGTGTCACTGAATCTACAAAATGCGTATTCTTGGAATGTGCGTATTTCAACCCTGTATACGTCAGAAAGACAGCCCGTCGCCACGGATTGAACACAGACGCGTCTTTCCGCTATGAGAGAGGTTGCGACCCTGCTTGCAACATCGAGGTTGTCAAATATGCGGCAATGCTGATCAAAGAGGTAGCTGGCGGTGAAATCTCATCTGAAATCACAGATATCTATCCAAATGAGATCAAGCCATTCATCGTGAACATGCATTACTCAAGAATCAATTCATTGATTGGAAAGGAAATCGCAAAAGATGAAGTCCGCACTATCTTGGCTGGTCTTGAAATCTCAATATTAAATGAAAATGACGACGAGTTCACTGTATCAGTTCCAAACTACAGAGCTGACGTTCAGAGAGAGTGCGACGTGATTGAAGATATCCTACGTATTTATGGATACAACAACGTCACTCCAGACTTGTCTGTGAAATCTTCATTGTCATTCTCTCCTAAAGTAAACAGCTACAAGCTTCAAAACTTGATTTCTGAGCAGCTTACAGGAATGGGATTCAACGAGATCCTTAACAACTCGCTAACAAAGTCGGCCTACTACGACAACTGCGAGACATTCAAAGGCGAAAACAGAATCATGCTGATGAACCCACTAAGCACCGATTTGAACTGCATGCGTCAGACATTGCTATTCGGAGGTCTTGAGAACATCAGCTACAACATCAACCGTAAGAATCCTAACCTGGCATTCTACGAATTCGGTAACTGCTACTACTACAACGGCAAAGCCGAGCAAACAGCAGAAAACCCATTGAAGCCATATTCAGAAGATTACCATTTGGGTATGTGGTTGACAGGTATGAAGAGTGAGCAAAACTGGGCACAGGCACAGCAGAAAGCCTCATTCTACACACTTCGCGCATACGTCAACAATATCTTCAAACGACTTGGAATCAAGCAGGAGAAAACAAAAGTGGTTGAGTATTCAGACGATTTGTTGAGCTATGGTCTGCAAATCACCACGTCTAACGGAAAAGTTCTTGTGACACTTGGAATCGTGTCTAAAGATCTTTGCAAGAAGATGGATATCTCACAGGAGGTTGAATATGCCGACGTCAACTGGACTGCATTGATGGGAGAGATGAAAAACCACAATGTGACTTACCACGATATTCCTAAATATCCAGAAGTAAAGAGAGACTTGGCTCTTCTGATCGACAAAAAGACAACATTCGCTGAAATCGAAAAGATTGCACGCGACACAGAGAAAAAGTTGCTTAAGGAAGTATACCTATTCGATGTGTACGAAGGCAAGACACTTGATTTCGGCAAGAAATCATACGCAGTGTCATTCATTCTTCAAGATGAAGAAAAGACATTGACAGATTCTCAGATCGACGGAATCATGAACAAGTTGATCAAGAATTTTGAGACAAAACTAGAAGCAAAAATTAGATAAATAGAAATAACAATATGGGAAGAGCGTTTGAGTACCGCAAAGCCACAAAGCTTAAAAGATGGGGCCACATGGCCAAGACTTTTACAAAGATTGGTAAGGAAATCACAATTGCTGTAAAAGCAGGAGGTCCAGACCCTGACGGAAATCCACGTCTACGTGCATTGATCCAGACAGCAAAGTCGGAGAACATGCCAAAAGACAACATCGAAAGAGCAATCAAGAGAGCTACAGACAAGGATACTGCTGATTACAAGGAGGTTATCTATGAAGGATACGGACCTGCTGGTATCGCAATCTTCGTCACAACAGCTACAGACAACACAACTCGTACAGTAGGTAACGTCCGCAACTACTTCAACCGTAACGGTGGACAGCTTGGCACACAGGGTAGCCTTTCATTCCTATTCGAGCACAAGTGTATGTTTACAGTTGCAGACAAGGAAGGTCTTGACATGGAGGAGTTCGAGCTTGAGTTGATCGACTACGACGTTGAGGAGGTTGAGCGTGACGAGGAAGACAAGACAATCTTCATCTCTGCCCCATTCGAGAGCAACAGCAAGATCCAGGCTTACCTTGAGGAGAATGGTTTTGAAATCAAATCAGTAGAGTTTGAATACCAGCCAAACGACTACAAGGAGGTAACTGCAGAGCAGCGTGAGGCAGTACAGAAGATCCTTGACAAGCTTGAGGAGGACGATGACGTTCAGGCTGTATTCCACAACATGAAGGAAGAGGAAGAATAAGAAATAAATAACATTTAAATAAGAAAAACAATGGCAAAAAGTGCATTGCAAATCGCAAGAGCTGCCTACCAGCCAAAGCTTCCAAAGGCTTTGAAGGGTAACGTAGCTATCAAGGAAGGAAAGGCTACTGAGTCTGTAGCAGATCAGGCTGAAATCAAGAAGCTATTCCCTAATACTTATGGTATGCCTGTAGTTACATTCGAGGCATCTAACTCACCACTTACTTTGAAGGATATGAACGTAGGTGTTATCCTTTCAGGTGGTCAGGCTCCTGGTGGTCACAACGTAATCTCAGGTTTGTTCGACGGACTTAAGTCTATGAACAAGAACGCTAAGCTTTACGGTTTCTTGGGTGGTCCTTCAGGTCTTGTAGATCACAAGTACATCGAGCTAACAGCAGACATCATCGACGAGTACCGCAACACTGGTGGTTTCGACATCATCGGTTCTGGCCGTACAAAGCTTGAGGAGACAGAGCAGTTCGACAAGGGTATTGAGATTTGCAACAAGCTTGGCATCAAGGCTATCGTTATCATCGGTGGTGACGATTCTAACACTAACGCATGTGTACTTGCAGAGTACTACCTACAGAAGAATACAGGTATCCAGGTAATCGGTTGTCCTAAGACTATCGACGGTGACCTTAAAAACGATGAGATCGAGACTTCATTCGGTTTCGATACTGCATGTAAGGTTTACTCAGAGGTTATCGGTAACATCATGCGTGACGCTAACTCAGCAAAGAAGTACTGGCACTTCATCAAGTTGATGGGTCGTTCAGCATCTCATATCGCTCTTGAGTGTGGTCTTCAGACTCAGCCAAACATCTGTATCGTATCAGAGGAGGTAGAGGCTAAGAAGATGACTCTTGCTCAGATCGTCAACAATATCGCTGACACAGTTGCTGCACGTGCAGCTAAGGGTAACAACTTCGGTGTATGTTTGATCCCTGAAGGTCTTATCGAGTTCATCCCTGAGATGAAGGTTCTTATCAAGGAGTTGAACGACCTTCTAGCTGAGACTAACGGAGACGTTGCTGCTGCAGTTAAGAAGCTTTCTGCTAACTCAGCATCAGTATACGCATCTCTTCCAGACTTCGTACAGAAGCAGCTTACTCTAGAGCGTGACCCTCACGGAAACGTACAGGTATCTCTAATCGAGACAGAGAAGCTTCTTATCGAGATGGTTAAGACAGAGTTGGCTAAGAGAAAGGCAGCTGGCACTTACACAGGTAAGTTCTCTGGTCTAGGTCACTTCTTCGGTTATGAGGGACGTTGCGCAGCTCCTTCTAACTTCGACGCTGACTACTGCTACTCACTTGGATTCAACGCAGCATGTTTGATGGCTGCTGGCAAGACTGGTTACATGTCTTTGATCAAGAACACAACAGCTCCTGCTGACCAGTGGATTGCTGGTGGTGTGCCTGTAACAAAGATGATGAACATGGAGAAGCGTCATGGTGCTATGAAGCCAGTTATCCGCAAGGCTTTGGTTGAGCTAGACGGTGCTCCATTCAAGAAGCTTGCTGAAAACCGCGCTACATGGGCAATCGAGACTGCATTCGTATACCCTGGCCCAATCCAGTACTGGGGACCATCAGAGGTTTGCGATCAGCCAACTAAGACTCTTGCTCTTGAGCAGGCTAAATAATGCATAATTCTTAATGCATAAATCATAATTGAGCACGGGCCCAATAGTCCGTGCTTTTTTTGTGTTTTTACAAAATTTCAAGGCTGTATCCTAGTTTATAACTGATTTTCAGTCTCTTTTCCTCAAAAATATGAGGATTGTTAAGGGCGGAACGCCATAACCCATCCTCTCTAGTGCGAGCCGAAGGCGAGCACATATATATCGATGCTTACTTATCGAAATCAGAAGCATTATTCTTCAACCGTTCTTCTATATTTTCTTTTAAGTCCGTGAAAAAAAGATACTGCCACAACCATCCCAAGTTAAACATAAAAGAATGTTCTTTGATTTTTACACCTTCATACTTTCCTATACGCGTCAAATCGTGACTAAATCCAGTTCCAAAATAAATTCCATTCCTAAACATTATCTTAAACTGATAAGTTCCACCCCAAAAAACAGGGTTATAACAAAATGGAAATGCATTCCTGCCCAGATTAAATGATAAGTCTGGGGCTAGAGAAAAATATGCCAAGTGTCCTTCTCCTTTGTCATATGCCTTGATTCCAAATATTGGAATAGGAATGTCAATCATTGGATTTATAGAAATATGATTAGAACAAAACGTTGTCTTTGTGCCATTTTTATCATAGAACGTATTCTTTCCTTGTGAGTAAACTATATTGAATCCAAAAGGATCCATTTTTAATCCACTCGATATTCTGATGCCTGGTTTTGATTCAATCATGCATCCGTCACTTTTAAGTTTATTCACGAAAGATTTATTATAATGGTCAATGTGCACACCACAATCAATCATTATTCCCGCCTTTGGAGGATTATAAGCTCCAGCAAACACAAATAATCCGCAAAAAAGCATTGATATAATGCTTATTAATTTAATTGGGTCAGTCGACATATTATTTAAGGCCATGCATATAGTATTTATTTCTTAACTATCAAATACAAAACATCTCACAAATTTAGGATAAATTCTAAAAAAACAAAAAGCCCATGACTTTATGTCATAGGCGGATAGATCGAAGGTTTAGTATTCAGAACGGAGGGCGACGGTAGGGTTAGTATTAGAACGGAGAATACAAATTCTCAACACACTATATTGTGTATAAAAATTTCTTTTTTCAAAAGGAATATAACTATCACGCCACTTTACGAAGATTCTCCACATTATAATGAAATCTCCTCTTAATGACTAAATAATATTCGTTGGAATTTATTAGAACCGTAGCAAAAGAAATCAAACCCTACAAATCTAGCCCCCCATTATACTTTTCTTGTCCTAATCGCCATAACGGCAATTCATAAAACGTATACATCCCTTTGTATGTTACAAAAATACCAATTCATCGGGAATATAAATACGTATTGTCCAATAAAATTATTAAAAAATGTTAAAATCCCGATTTGACTATGCAACAATATGCAATTTTTATGAAATTGAAGGGATATAGGCATAAAAAAACCGCAAAAAAATCCATTTTTTCCGCGGTTTATGACTCAAACACTCGTTGAAATTGTGACGAAACATCTCCAATTTAACAAACTCGTTTTTCTCCTGTATGCACCCATAGTTTGCAGAATTCAAAATGACTCCATTTTACCATTCTTCATCATTCCTCTCTTCCTGCTGCTGTTGTTTACCTTTCGTCCATCCAAACAACAGATTCATACCTGTTGAAACATGAGTGCCCATAGTGTGGACTGGCAAACCTCCTTTCCACTTCAACGGCACCTGATCGGCGGCCACAAACAGATTTACAGGGCCAAGATTGAAATTTGCTCCTATCGCTATATTATGGGCGGCTCCCGTCACAAAATCATATCCTACTGACAAATCAACAAATCTTTGTGGACGGAAATTGCCATACAAAGAAAACTCTTCTCTGGTCCTATATCTGCCCATATACAATTTCGACAATAATCCTACACTTATCTTATCGTCCAAAAATGAATATTCACCTCCGATAAATAGTTTTTTCGTCAAATTGGTACTGTATGAAAGATTTTTTGACGTGTCAGCATAATAAAACTTGTTGAATTCCACTCTGTTGAATTCGTCAAGCAAAAGATTTATCATATCAATCGGATCATCGTCTTCCTGCATATTCGCCGCTTCAAACTTAAATCCTGCATCGGCATCAAGCACAATCCTCTGTGCTGATTTCGACCAGTTGATAAATCCCCAGTCAAGCAAACTTGCCGATAGTGTCAGACGATTGTCGAAAAGCTTATACGTCGCTCCCAAATCTACCGCAAATCCATGTCCTTGGGGTTTGAAGAAATCTTTTGGATCTATATCATACTCATAATCAACCACTTCTCCCTTTTCATTCTTTATCTCTTTCTGCGTAATGTCAAAATAGAGCTGGCCATTATCCATATTCTCAATCTTTAGCACAGGCCACGACACATACATGTCTCCCCTTCCCTTCAAAATCCACTCATTATAATCCATCTGGACCTTCAAATTCGACAAATCCATATGCGCGCTGACATGTCCCATAAGATATTTGAATTTTGCTCCGACGGTAAGTCTCTCATCCAATTTATCCGCAAATCCCAAAGCAAATTCCGAATAAAGATTGACATCCGTAGTGGTGCGGCTCAAATCAAATGATCCTGACAATTTTGTCAGATCCTCTGTATCAAACATATATTTGATCCATGGAGACGGTACAGACGCCGAAATGTCTGTTTTCAACGACACTCCGAAATTGATGAAATGTATGTCTTTGATAGTGAATCCAAAATTCAGAATGTTTACAGAAGTGGACGCATTAGCCTTGACAGTGTTTCTTGCCTCTGAAAGCACACTGTTGATCCCTATGATAGGATCATTGTCGAAGACGGAATAAATATCCCCATTCTTTATCTTGCAGAAATCACTGAGAACGTAGGAGTTGTTACCCACATTCACATCAATATTTGATACTCCGGGTACCCCAACATACACCTTGTAGCCTTCCGGCATAAACGCAGGATTCAGATTATGACGGACAGGATTGTGCTTAGCAAAATAAAGCACAGACGCATCCTGAGCGAATGCAGTCAAAAGCGACGTCGCAAGAATTATTATAGAAAGTGAAAATCTTTTCATATCCTTTATTATGCTAAATACCCTAATACTCCACAAAAATAATCAAAATTGTGAAATAAGAGTTGTGTCAGGACAAATGATTTTTCAGCAAAATTTGCAGACTAGAGCTTAACATTATGCATTTTTTTATATTTTTGATAACAAATCATTTACTGATATGAAGAAAATAATTCTTGCCATATTATCATTTTATTGTCTGCTCTCCACATCGATGGCAAACTCTGTCGTTCAGAATCTCGATTACACAGACGCCTTGGAAGAGATTGAAAATCCACACATTGGCTTTTATCGTCCCGTCGGCAAACATTTCACGGCGGATGGAAACGCACCGTCGAACACATGGGGCAACCTGACTCATCTGCGTATGGACATTTCGGAATTTTCCAGCAATGCCGTCATATCTATCGATAAGGAGACGGGAGACACCACATTCGGAGTGTCACAGCCTTTGACGCAGGATATGCTTGATGCTTTCGATTCTATGCTCGACGATGTGCGCAAAAGAGGCAAAAGTGCCATAGTACGTTTTGCATACGACCCGTGGTATAATGGTGCTAAGAATTGTGATCCCGACCAAAGCGTGATCCTTAACCATCTGAAACAGTTAGCCGAGATTTACTCCAGAAACACCGATGTAATCGTCTTTGTAGAGCTTGGAATGTACGGAAGTTGGGGAGAGATGCATTCAAGTGTGAACGCCACAAATGCCAATATTGCGGAAGCATTGCAGACATTGCTCGTCGCAACCCCACCTGAAATAAAGATCGGCGTTCGTCGTCCCGATATTGTCGCGGAATGGCTTAAAGTAAACGATGGAAACAACTATTCCGGATTTGATATTGATTCAGAGAAGTTTAAAAAGGCATTGGCAGAGAAAGGCGACACGATCTATCGCGTCGGCATGTATAACGATGGATATTTGGGATCCGACAGTGATTTGGGAACCATCGGAATGGGAGCTTCTGGACATAAGATGACGCGTGAAATGATGGTGAAATGGCTGGAGACCTATTCGCAACCCACACCTTATGGAGGCGAACTTGTGGCAAACAACAATGGAGATAATCCGATCAATACGCCAGAATATCTTTCGGTGGAAGGATTCCGCACCCACACATCTTACCTCAACTACGAATGGCATCAGCCTACAATTTTAGGATGGAAAGAGATGGTTTTCAGTGGCGACGACGCTGAGTATTCCGGTCATGATGGCTATACATACGTTGCCAACCACCTGGGCTACAGGTTCATACTCCGCAAGTCTGTGCTTCCAGATACTGTCGCTCAAAATGAGAAATTACCTATCTCTTTGACAATAGAGAACGTTGGATTTGCGAATCTGACGAAGAAAAAGAGAGTATCTTTCATTCTGTCGGGAGAGACTCATAAATATGAGATTTTTCCAAACGACGAGATTGATCCACGCAATTGGTTATCACGCATATCTGACGAGACTACCACATCAATAACTCTTCCAAACGACGTAGAGATCGGCAAATATCAATTATATATGCGTATTTCAGAACTTGGAGATTTCACCAAAGACAACAATCTCTACTGCATACAGTTTGGAAACCCATCGTCGCAATACGACTCTGATCTAGGAGCCAATTTAATCGGAGAAATTGAGGTGACTCAAAAATCTTCAGCAAAAAACATCTGCCATTCCACCGAACCTGTATGCTTTATCAATGGCAATGAACTACATGCTCCCGCTTGCGACGAATTGACAATCTATTCCGTCGACGGAAGAATCCTTATTTCTGAAAGAGACTTGACTGGATCAGACAACATAATCGATTTAGGCGATTTCACCGAGAATATTTTGATCGTCTCCATAAAAAAGGAAGGAATAGTTTTTATAGGGATGTTCTATAAATTAACTTGTTAACAATTAGAGATTTACTTTGATATTTCAGTAAAAAGTCGTTCCTTTGTAGTAGAAATCATACAGAATCATGCAGAAAACTACAATATACCGCAAGCCGATGGGCGAGAACCTAT
>JAEIGA010000271.1_pt1 | contig 74353 bp, 60 predicted proteins | sample 9270691 | NCBI WGS metagenome assembly JAEIGA01 (sample SAMN17057246, study PRJNA624740) | gut metagenome | biome: biome; isolation source: fecal sample | host: Bos grunniens | place: China: Xizang | collected 2019 | reverse complement strand
CGTAGATGCAGACAAGGTTCTCTCTAACATCCCTAAGGAGGAGTTCCCAGCACAGACTCTTGCTATCGAGCTCTACCTCGAGGCTGGTGTTCGTGGTTGCGAGATCGGTTACATCCTTGCTGACCGTGATCCAGTGACTCGCGAGAACCGTTTCGGTGGTCTTGACTTGTTGCGTCTTTGCATCGCTCGTCGTTCATACACTAACAACCATATGGACGTTATCGCAGCTGCTTTGAAGAACGTTTACGACCGTCGCCACGAGATCACACGCGGTGTGAAGATCGTTTGGGAGACTGAGTTGATGCGTCACTTTACTGTTAAGCTCGAGCGTTTGTAATTTGATGTGATAGTGGCCGTTAGCGGCACATCCCTAAAAGTAACCCACCCAGGGCTGTACGTCAAAGTACTATCCCACGGGTGGGTTCTTTTGTGATGCACCACTTCCACACCACTCTAACATCAAATTAATCTCTTAAGATAAAGCAACATTCTCGACCTCTCAAATCAATAGCCCGAATGGGACGTACACCAAGTACTACCCATCCGGGCTATTTTCATTTCGTGGCCAAGCCTAACCCCTTCTGACTGCAAATGTTGTTATTTTGCTATTAGGGTAGGTAAGTACAAAGAGTTTTCAGGATTATCATCAACCCCACACCTAACCATACAAAAAAAGTGCTGCTGCCCTTACCAAGCAGCAGCACTTTTATATAGGCTACTTAACTGACCAAGTACCACCACCCTTATCCCAGGTACCAACCTTAACGGTATAGAGGTTCTTACCGTCAGTTGGAGTCTTGAGATCAGATGTCTGGTTCCACTTGTTGTTCCAGTTGTTGGCTGTTGTCGATGGGTTCATACGGCAGAAGATGATGTTGCAGCCATAGTCGTAACCCTCAGGCAAGTGTGCCTCGTATGTACCATCGCCCACAGCGGTCATACTTACCCACTTCTCGCCAACAGCACCGCCCCAGAAGTAGGCAGCAAAGCGAGCATTAGACTGTGTCCAGTTGCTATTAGGCTTGAGGTAGACAACCTTCTCTGTTACCTCAGGCTCCTCCTGCTTAGGCTCCTCGCCACTTACGGTCTGATGTGTAGCAGTAGCATAGTCACTGCCTGCCACCATAACATACAGATTCTTTGTTGCGATATCGAAGTATATGTCATATGTACCATCGGCCTCAAGACACATATCTGCACCCTCCTTAGCTGTTGTGATATAGTGGTTAGTCTTGATGTAGTTAACATTGCCTGCACCATACTTATCAGCCCAATCAGTTGATGGCTTACGTACGAGGAAGCCCTCAGCAGCCTTAAGTGCTACATTCTCTAAAACAACGACATTGGCATCTGTTGTTGTGAGCATTGTCTTGTCGGCCCACGAGCTAAATGCACCAACAAGTGCCCACTCAGAATTTTCGCCTGGAGTTACCTGCTCAGGCTCATCTCCACCATCTGGAACAAGCGTACCATTTGCAGTCTGCTCAACAGCTGCAGTATAGTCAGCCTCCGCCTCAACAAGGTAGAGCTTGCTATACTCAGCACCCTCGGCGTACTCAAAGTATACATCGTAAGAGCCACTCTTGGCAACAACAATGTTACTACCGTTGAAGTAGGCCTTCATCCACTTATTCGCCTCAAGATTGGTAATACCACCACCATAGCTTGTATCCCAAGTCTTTGAGTCCTTAACCTTGATCTCGTCGCCCGACTTGAGCTCTACACCCTTAGCTACGAAGAGGTTAGCAGCGTCGGTAGCTGTCATAAGCTTATCTGTCCAGCCGTTGAACGAGCCTGCCAATGACCACTCGATAGGCTCAACAACAGGAAGCTCTGGAACTGCACTACCAGCAGCTACAATGCAATACAAGGAGCGTGCAGGCACAAAGTATACATCATAAGCAGCAGCATCTGCTGTCTTAATATCATTCTCGCCCGAGTACAACCACTCGCCACTTGCTACAGCATCCAGAGTCTTGCTACCCTTAGCACCATCCCAACTTCTGTTCTTGACGAACTTAAAACCTTCATTAAGCTTGGTAAGGTTGTAGGCAACAAGAACATCACCCACCACATACAATGGCTGGGCTTTAGTAGCATCCCATCCACTGAATGCACCAGTAATACCCCACGTATCAGAGAGATCATAAGGGATTGAGAGCTCGCCGAGGTTGTAGATCTTACCCTCAACAACATTAATGGTTGTAGACTTGCACGCAACACCATCGATTGAGTATGCCAACTGAGCCTCTACGGCCTCAGCTGGAGCGTTGAACGATACGAAATTTTCGCCCTTAACGCCCTCAAAAGCTACTGAGTCGTACTCCTCGCCAGCGTTGTAGACGAAGGCCTTGCCTCCATCGTAGGTCAACGAGAACTCAACCTTGCCCTCGCCGTTATAGGTATAACGCAAGAATGAGTTAGTGGCCTCGAGCTTGATGGTCTTAGTAGTGTCGAACACATCGATATCTGTCGAAACAACAACACCACTCTTACCAACCTTTGACTGCTCGAGATTATTGATTGCGACATTTACACTCTTGCCAAGCAGCTGATTAACACCCTCATCATTGCAAGTAAACTTGCTCTTGTTCTCCTCGCTGTTGGTGAAATCGTACGAAACTCCATCTAGTGTCACGACGATAGTCTCGTTGCCCTCCCATACGGTGTTCCACACCCTATTCTCGGCATCATACTCAAGGTCGGCACGTGTTGCGTTGCGAGTAATCTCAGCGTAGAACGACAAGCCAGCACTCTCTGTGTTCTCCTTCTCGAGCGAAGGATCTTTCTCTGTACAGGCTGCTGCACCAAACATAACCAGTGCAACAAGCATCAAATTCCAAAACTTCTTCATAGTCTCTCTGCCCATTTTTCGGTTAATATTGGTTACCACACTACATCCTCCTCTTCATAAGAAGGACCCTCGAAACCATCGGAGCTAACCTCAAAGCCTCGCTCGATTACTACCTCTACGACCTCCATTGCGGGAGCTTCGTAGCTGCGACATACACAGTGTGTATGCTCTAAATTGCTGTTGTACTTCATAATATATTAGTTTTGTATATTTCGACGCTAACCTATAATATAAATAGGTATGGAACATTACACAAAGGTATAAAAACTTTTTGTAAATATGTTCTAAATATCAAACAAATTGGTACTAAACTCAGCCATTTTTATGCCATTTTAACCTCTCACGACCCCAATTCATAAAATAAGGACTGCCCAACATACGTCGAACAGTCCTAGAACATAGAGCCGAGGCTCTTCCCCAAAGCGACAAATTACTTCACACGAACCTTTGTACCAAGCTGAAGGTTGTTGGGGTTGAGATCAGGGTTAAGCTCCTTAATCTTATCAGAAGTTGTGTTATACTTGCCAGCCAAAGCTGAGAAGGTATCACCTGAAACAATTGTGTGATACTCTGCACCATCATCTGATGCAGCAGCACCCTCGCTCTTTTGCTCCGCCTTCTTTGCTGGCTCCTCCTTCTTAGTCTCAGAGCTCTCAGCTGAAGCCTTGCCCTTCACGAGAATCTTCTTACCCAACTGAAGTGCTTTAGGATTAACATCTGGGTTAAGCTCCTGAAGCTTCTCTGAGGTTGTACCATACTGCTGAGCCAAAGCCGAGAATGTATCACCTGAAACGATTGTGTGGTAGACAGCAGGAACCTCATCCTTTGGAGTCTCGCCCAAAGGTTTCTGCTCGTTCTTATTGATATCCTCGAAGAAATCATCTGCATCGTTGTCAGGGAGAGTCTCCTGGTTTACACCGCTTGGATCGCTCTTACCATCAGCCTCCATATCGAGAATAGAGCTCTCGATAGTGACCTTCATATCGACCTTCACGAGTGGCTGCAACTTGTTGAGATCCTCGTTACGAAGACGGATACATCCCTCAGTGGCACGAGTACCGATAGAGTTAGGATCGTGAGTACCGTGAATACCGATACCTGTGTGTGGAGGGGTCTTGAGTCGGATAAACCAGTTGCCATAAGCACCCTCGATACGGCCCTTACCATCCTTGAAGTCGTGGCCCCAAGTCGAAGCATTTTGGATCTGCTGAATGGTGAACTCACCCTCTGGTGTCTTTAAGTCGCCACTCTCTCGCTTGTTACCATAGTTCTTACCAACGGCAACAGGGAAGCTGTAGATGAGACCGCCGTTGCTATCATAAAGGTTTAGCATCATACTCTCCTTAGAGATAACGATGTGGTGAGCATCCTGTGGGTTGCCATCAAAGACAATATCGCCACTACCCTCGCCCGAGAACTCGTCATCGGCCGACTCTGTGCCAAACTCCTCACCGTCGAACTCCTCCTCTGCAAACTCCTCTTCGAAGAGCTCCATTTCGTCGCTCTTCTGCACCTTGTTCTTCTGCTGTGTGGTAGCACAGCTTGTTGTTGTAGCAAAGGCAATGAGCATTGCTACAATGAAAAGATTCTTAATTTTCATAATATAAAGCGTTTAATATTGAATCGTTTAGTTGTAATAAATGTCGTATGAGCCATTAGCATTACGCTTCACGTTGTTCAAGCTGCTGCCTGGTACAATACCCAAGACCATATAGTCGTTGTTCGAGTTGAAGAACTGCACAACGGCAAGCAACGTGTTGTTCTCAGCAACTCCAAAGTCGCGAATCTGGTAGGTAACGATAGTATGCTCTCCATAGTTAATCTCATTAAGCATCTGTACCGAGAGGTTAGGATGACGCTTATTGACCTGCAGTGCAAGCAACACATCTGCAATGGCTCGCAACATCTTGCTTGGAGTTGAGATATTGAGGTTAGAGCCATTACGGAAGATGTAGCCGTGAATCATCTCCGACTGCTCCTGACTCACGATAAAGTCGCTGCACACATAGCCCTCGAGACCTGCACTATAGCCCGTATTCACATAGACATAGTCCCAATATTTTCCATTCATATAGCCGATAGGGCGATATATCGTAAGCTTATCACCGGTATTGAGTAGCGAACGAAGTGTCGACTTTTTAACCTCCGGCTGGCTACGCAGGCGAACACTCGTGCCAAGCACCGTAGCATTAATCTCGTTATCGTCGATACGCTCAACAGCAAAGAGTTGCTTATTATAGCTGATATCTAAGCTATTAAAGCTACGAAGACCGCTTTCTGAGACCTTAATAGTGCTAAGATCGAAGAAACTCGAGAGGTCGGCCCAAGGCGAATAGCTAAACTGGGCCATATCACGCCGCGAGTCACGAGACCCACGACCGCCGCAAGAGCTTAGAGCAACGAGCGACAGAAGCATAACGATAAGAAGGTGTCTATATTTCATACTCTTCAAATTTAAATTTCGGGCTAATAGTAGTAGACATCAAACGAGTGGTTCTCGCTGTGTACAACGGAGTTGAGCTCGTTGCCAGGCACGATGCCGAGGACAACGAAGTCCTCATCCTCGCCAAGGAACTGCACAACGGCCAAGAGTGAGCCATTCTCCGCCACGTTGAGATCACGAATCTGGAACGTGAGCAGTGTGTAGTGCTCATAGATAACTGTATCGAGCAGCTGCACACTGAGCTTAGAGTGCTCAGCAGTGGCACCAAGACGAAGTAGTATCGACGACAGTGCACGCAGATACTTGACGGGGGTCTTGCTATTGAGGTTGCTATTGTCGTTGAGCACAAATTGTTGCAAGAGGTCGTAACCCGCCCTCTCGATAACGTAGTCGGTGCAGATATAACCCTCGTAGCCAGTGCGACGACCACTTGTAACCTTAACAAAGTACCAGTGTTTACCCTCGACAAAACCCACTTGACGAATCACGCTTAGCTGATCGCCCGTCTTAACTTGGCAGAGCTTGTAACGATTCTTTAGTTTAGGATAGCTACGCAACCACACTCCCGTACCCAACACCGTAGCCTCGAAACCCTCGTCGCTGGGACGATAGCCCGTGAATGGCACACGGTCGTTACCAATCTGGTAGGTATTGAAGTGGTAGACATCGCCCTCGAGCAGCTTCACACAGCCAAGGTCGTAGTGTTCACCAAGGTCGGGCCAAGGGGCATAACTCATCTGAGAGTCATCGCCGGAACCATTATCGTGTGTGATGATATAGGCTCCAAGAGCAATTGCTCCAAGGGCAAAGACCACAGCAATAAGTGCTACGAAGATTCGTTTTACTATGCTATGTTTAGCACCAGGCTTTTGTTGTGCCGAAGTACTCTGTGTTGTGCTATTTTCACTATTTATGTCAGCCATAAACTCTCTCTAAATTACTACTTTGCGTCTTATGTACACCTACTACTCAGCAAGACGCAAGACAATACCTGTGCGTGAGGTATTGTAGATGTTAATCGTGTAATACTCAGTTCCGTCCTCTGCTTTGTGTGTTGTAGTGAAGTGCTCACCTGCGATATCTGCACGGTCGTGGCCACCAAAACGGGCCTCATCCGACGAGAAGACCACCTCATACTTACCCGCCCAAGGCACTCTGAGCTCATAGTCGGGAATCGAGGCTGTAGGGTGCCAGTTGAGCACAAAGACGAGTCCCTTATGCGAGTAGACCATAGTCTTGTTGTGCTCATCCATCAAGTGGTTATATGGGTATCCATCGCCCAAGACACCATACTCCTTGATAGTCTTGATCATAGCCTTGTCGAACTCAGCAAGGAATGAGTAACGCAAGAAGCCGTTCTCGGCCAAAGACCACTGACGACGTGCGTGCTTGTAGGACCAGTCGTTGCCAGCACGTGGGAAGTCGATCCACTCAGGATGGCCAAACTCGTTACCCATAAAGTTGAGATAGGCCTCACCACCTGTCGAGATAGTCATCAGACGAATGAGCTTATGAAGAGCCATACCGCGGTCGATAACAAGGTTCTCTGAGGCACGATCCATAGCAAAATACATCTCCTTGTCCATCAGGCGGAAAGCGATAGTCTTATCTCCCACAAGGGCCTGGTCGTGCGACTCGGCATAGGCCACAGTACGTACCGAGGGCAGACGGTTGGTCATCACCGACCAAATCTCCCAAATGTTCCAATCCTCATCCTTCTGCTCTTTGAGCAACTTAATCCAGTAGTCGGGAATCGCCATACCGAGACGGTAGTCGAAGCCCATACCGCCATCCTCAGGTTTGACGCACGAGCCCGGCATACCACTCACATCCTCAGCAATGGTGATGGCATCGGGACGCAGGTCGTGGATAAGCTTATTGGCCAGTGTCAGGTAGACAATAGCATCGCGGTTGACGCCCTCATCGAAGAAACGCTCGCGACAGTCGAACTCTACATATCCGTGGTGGTGGTACAACATAGATGTTACACCATCGAAGCGGTAGCCATCGAAGTGGTACTCATCGAGCCAATACTTCACGTTCGAGAGCAGGAAGTGCTCGACCTCACGCTTGCCATAGTCGAAGATCATAGAGTCCCAATACTGCTGATAGCCCGCACCGCCCTCCTTTGAGTAGTGGTGCTTCGAGCCGTCAAGTTCGTTGATACCCTCGTCAAAGTTCTTGACATAGTGTGCGTGAACAAGGTCCATAATCACAGCTATGCCGAGCTCGTGGGCACGGTCGACAAGCGAACGAAGCTCGTCGGGAGTACCAAAGCGTGACGATGGAGCAAAGAAACTCGATACGTGGTAGCCAAACGAGCCATAGTATGGGTGCTCGGCGATGGCCATAAGCTGCACAGCGTTATAGCCCGCATCCTTGATGCGTGGCAGAATCTCGTCGCGGAACTCGACATAGGTACCCACACCCTCACGCTCCTGAGCCATACCGACGTGGGCCTCATATATCACAAGCTCGCCAACCTTAGGGGCACGAAAGTCGTCGTGCTTCCAGTCGAAGGGCTTTGAGATGACAAACTGAGCTGTATAGTTCTTGCTCTCTTCGTCCTGCACAACACGCTTAGCATAGGCTGGAATACGGTCACGCCAACCATTATTGCCGTGAACGTGAATCTTGTAGAGCGAGCCATCAGTAAGACGCTCTGCGTACATCGCATCAGGGAAGAAGATGCTCCACACACCATCGCGAGAACGCTCGAGACGCAACTGCGTACGCTGCCAATTATTGAAATCACCGAAGATGTAGACATCTTGAGCCTCTGGCAGCCACTCTCTAAACCACCAACCCTTCATCATTTCGTCACGCTGCCAACCAAAATATTGATATCCGTTAGCATAGTCGACAATTGAGCCAGCCGCACGCTCGATATCGCTTAAACGGCTGGTATACATAGCATAACGGCGATTGATCTCATCCTCTACGGGGTGTAACCATTCGTCGGCAGCAACCATTGGAAGAGTTGTATTGTCAGTCTTCATAGAAAAATTGTCATAATTTGTAGCAAAGATAGAAAAAAAATTCGTACATTTGTCCAATGTAGAATGTTATTTAGCTAACAACAACAAAAAATATTTATTAACCAAACACTCTCATTTATGTTCAAAGGACATCCTAAAGGTCTTTTAGCCGCAGCCCTCAGTAATATGGGTGAGCGTTTCGGCTACTACATTATGAACGCGGTGCTCGTGTTGTTCCTCTGCTCTAAGTTCGGCTTGAGCGAGGAGACTAGCTCGCTGATCTACTCATTCTTCTATGCTGGTATCTACATTCTGGCACTCGTTGGTGGTCTTATCGCCGACAAGACTCAGAACTACAAGGGTACCATTATGGCGGGTTTGATGGTGATGGCAACAGGTTATGTTGTGCTCTCTATTCCAATCCTTGCTACCGACACTAACCAGGCTTGGTTGTTGCCATTGACCTGCTTGGCATTGTTTGTAATTGCATTTGGTAACGGTCTGTTTAAGGGCAATTTGCAGGCTATCGTTGGTCAGATGTACGACAACCTCGAGGCTGAGGCTGCAAAGCAGGGCGAGGAGGCGTTGAAGGCTGCCAAGGACAAGCGTGACTCTGGTTTCCAGATCTTCTACGTATTCATCAACGTGGGTGGTGTTATCGCTCCATTCGTAGCTCCATTGTTGCGTGAGTGGTGGTTGAAGGCTCACGATATGCTCTACAACGCACAGCTTCCAGCACTCTGCCACCAGTATCAGTCTACTGGCGAGGCATCTGAGAAGTTCCTTGAGTTGGCTAACACAGCAACCATCACTGAGGAGCCTATCGCCGACGTAGCTACATTCGCATCAGACTACTTGCAGGTATTCAACGAGGGTATCCACTACTCGTTCATCGCCTCTGTAGCAGCAATGCTCATCTCGCTCACAATCTTTATCGCTACACGCAAGCGTTTCCCAACGCCTGCAAAGAAGGCTGCAGCAACTAATATCGACTACACTCCAGAGGAGCGTATCGCAGCAGCTAAGGAGATCAAGCAGCGTATGTATGCTCTCTTTGCAGTGTTGGCTATCGCTATCTTCTTCTGGTTTGCATTCCACCAGAATGGTACTTCACTCTCTATGTTCGCTCGCGACTTCGTGAAGTCTGACAGCGTGGCTCCTGAGGTATGGCAGGCACTCAACCCATTGTACGTAATCCTCCTCACCCCAGTTATTATGTGGGTATTCGGTGCGTTGGGTCGTCGTGGCAAGTATATCTCTACACCTCGTAAGATTGCTATCGGTATGGCTATCGCAGGTACAGCCTATGTATTCCTTGCTGTTTACTCATACTTTATGGGCTATCCATCAGCAACTGAGGCTCGTGCCGAGGGTGTTGAGCTGTCTGGTCCTTGGGTATTGTTCGTGCTCTACTTCTTCCTCACTGTTGCCGAGTTGTTTATCTCGCCACTCGGTCTCTCGTTCGTGTCGAAGGTAGCTCCAAAGCATATGTTGGGTCTCTGCCAGGGCTTGTGGCTCGGTGCTACAGCTGTTGGTAACCTCCTTCTTTGGATCGGTCCACTCATCTACAACGCAGCTCCTATCTGGGTATGCTGGACAGTATTCCTTGCTGTCTGCCTCGTATCAATGGGTATTATGCTCGGTATGGTTAAGTGGTTGGAGCGTGTGACTAACGCATAGTTCTACAACAATATAACTTTTTGACAATCACCCGCCAAATCTTCGAGGTTTGGCGGGTGATTTGTTATTATTAATTTGCTCTTATCTAAAATATTTGTATCTTTGCCGCCCGTGAGTGTTAATTGAATAACAAAAGACAACTTAATATTTTTAACTAAAAACTTTTATCTATGTTCAAGGGACATCCTAAAGGTCTTTATGCCTTGGCTCTCGCTAATACTGGTGAGCGTTTTGGCTACTACACAATGTTGGCCGTCTTCGCTCTCTTCCTTCGCGAGAACTTCGGCCTTGAGGCAGGTACAGCAGGTGCTATCTACTCTACTTTCCTCGGTTTGGTCTACTTTATGCCACTCATCGGTGGTATGATGGCCGATAAGTTCGGTTTCGGCCGTATGGTAACCACAGGTATTATGGTTATGTTTGGCGGTTACTTGCTCCTCTCAGCACCTCTTGGTGGCGAGTCATTGGCTATGATCGCTATGATGGCAGCTCTTGTGCTCATTAGCGTTGGTACTGGTTTGTTCAAGGGTAACTTGCAGGTTATGGTTGGTAACCTCTACGACGATCCTCAGTATGCTGACAAGCGTGACTCTGGTTTCTCACTCTTCTATATGGCTATCAACGTAGGTTCTTTGTTCGCTCCTACAACTGCTGTAGGCATCAAGAACTGGGCAGAGACAGCTCTCGGCTATAGCTCGAACGACGCTTACCACTTCTCATTCATGGTGGCTTGTGCAGCGTTGATTCTCTCTATCCTTATCTACTACGTGTTCCGTCCAACATTCCGCCACGTTGAGGGTGGTAAGAAGAAGGGCGAGGCAGCTCAGGTTGTCGACAACCTCACACCTGCCGAGACTAAGCAGCGTATCATCGCTCTCTGCCTCGTGTTTGCCGTAGTTATCTTCTTCTGGATGGCATTCCACCAGAATGGTTTGACACTCACATACTTCGCCGACGAGTTCACCGAAACATCGGCTGTTGGCTTCACAACAATGTTGTTCGACGTATGGAACCTTGCGTTGCTTATCATCGCTGTTTACGCTACATTCTCAATCTTCCAGAGCGAGAGTGCTAAGGGTAAGATGTTCTCAGGCGTTGTTGCTTCAGCAGTTTTGGCACTCCTCGTTTACCGTGCTATGGGTGTTGACTCTACAGCATCTATCGCTGTTGCGGCTCCTATCTTCCAGCAGTTTAACCCATTCTACGTTGTTGCCCTCACCCCAGTATCAATGGCTATCTTCGGCTCATTGGCACGCAAGGGCAAGGAGCCTTCAGCACCACGCAAGATCGCTTATGGTATGTTGGTTGCAGCTATCGGCTTTGCAGTTATGGCTATCGGCTCAGAGGGTCTCAACACTCCTAATGAGCAGGCACGTGCTATCGCTGTAAACAAGGCTGAGATGTTCGCTGGCAAGTGCTACACTGTGGCTTCTGATGTTGAGGCTTTGAAGGAGGCTGACGGCAAGGAGAATGGCGATGTAAAGGCTGCTCAGGACTTTATGGGTAAGCTTACTGATAAGACTCGCCCAGTATTTACTGACGTATACAACGCACAATGCGTAATCCTCGCTGCTGAGAATAGCACACCTGTAGAGGTTGCTCCTGCAGTCGAGACTGAGGCTACTGAGGTTGTCGAGACTGAGGCAGCTGAGGTTGTCGAGACTGAGGCAGCTGCTGCTGAGACTACTGAGGTGGTAGAGACTGAGGTTACTGAGGTGGTTGCTCCAGTTGCTGAGACTGAGAATGCTGCAGTTGCTGAGGCTAAGGCACAGCTCGAGGCTATTAAGGCTGAGACTAAGAGCGAGACTCGCACATCACCATACTGGTTGATCTTCACATACTTGGTACTCACATTCGCAGAGTTGTTGCTCTCGCCAATGGGTATCTCATTCGTATCGAAGGTTGCACCTCCAAAGCTCAAGGGCTTGATGATGGGTGGTTGGTTCGTAGCTACTGCTATCGGTAATATGCTTGTTGCCGTTGGTGGCTTCCTCTGGGCAGGTCTCCCATTGTGGTCAGTTTGGACAGTATTTATCACTCTCTGCTTGATCTCAGCACTCTTTATGTTTGTGATGATGAAGCGTTTGGAGAAGGTTACAAAGTAATCGCACAACACTATATCGCAACACCCGTCAACTTCGGTTGACGGGTGTTTTTTTTACTTGCTAAGGGGAGATATTAGGGAGGCTAGGGAAGTTAAGGATATTAAGGAGTTTGAGACGTTTGGGTGTATAAGGAGTTTAAGGAAGTTAGGGAAGTTTGAGAAGAACGATCATTACGACAAAAACCTTAAATTCTCTAACCTCTCTAAATTCCTTAAATTCTCTAATCTTCCTCCCCCTGCGTGAATTTGTTGCGAGAAGGGTGCCGAGTGCTACACTCGGCAAAAATGCCGTCGATGGGTAGTACTTTGACGTACGTCCCATTGACGGCATTTTTTGTTAGGGGCCGCAATCGACCCCTTATCACAACAAATTATTAGCTACACTTAGAATATCCACACGCCATACAAGTCAAGCAGCCATTCTGATATGCCATATTCTCCTGGCCACACTGTGGGCAGCGACCCTTACCACGAGTACCATCCTTGATATACTGCTTAAGGGCACGCTCAACACCATTCTTCCAAGTGTTGATAGTCTCAGAGTCGAGGTGGAGACCATCTACAAGCTGCACTACCTTATCGATAGGCATACCGTAGCGGAGTACACCAGAGATGAGCTTAGCATAGTTCCAGAACTCCTCGTCGAAGAGGCGTGAGATACCACCGATGGTGTTGATATATCCATAGCGGTCCTGGTACTGGAAGTCGTAACGCTTAGAGCCATCCTTCTCGCTAACCTTGAGGATATGGCCATTGGTGATAGTCTTAGGGATGTACATAGCATCCTCCTCGATCTTACCAGTGAAGATCTCGTAAGGGCGATCATCCTGCTTACCAACGAAGGCAATCCAATCCTCAGAGCCGTTCTTGAAGCGTACGATATCGGCAGGGATAGACTCTGGACGACGAATGCTCTCGCCACTTGAACACGACTTCTTAGCGTTGTCCTTCGACTTGATGTCGAGCAACACACCATCGCGGCAGCCGTCGCGATATACGGTGATACCCTTACAACCAGACTCCCACGCAGTGCGATATACATCTGCCACAAGCTCCTCGCTAACCTCATTAGGGAGGTTTACGGTAACAGAGATCGAGTGGTCAACCCACTTCTGAATAGCACCCTGCATCTTAACCTTTGCAACCCAGTCGATGTCGTTTGCTGTAGCCTTGTAGTAGGGTGATGCCTGGAGCATCTTGTCGAGCTCCTCCTCTGTGATATTCTGCAAGTTGGTAGTATCGTAGCCATTAATCTCGAGCCACTTTACGAACTGGTGGTGGAAGACATAGTACTCGATAAACTTCTCGCCTGTCTCGTCAACAAACGATGCCACCTGATCCTTATCCGATGGGTTGATCTTACGACGACGCTTGTATACTGGGCGGAACACTGGCTCGATACCCGATGTTGTCTGCGACATAAGCGATGTTGTACCTGTAGGGGCGATGGTGAGCATAGCGATGTTACGACGACCATACTCCTTCATCATCTCGCGGAGCTCTGGAGCAGCCGCCAACACACGCTCAACCATTGGGTTGCCCTGCTCCTTCTCGAAGTTAAACACGCCGAAGGCACCACGATCCTTAGCCATCATAACAGAGGCACGGTAGGCCTCAACAGCCAAGGTCTTATGTACGTTTACTGCAAAGTCGATAGCCTCCTCAGAGCCGTAGCGGAGACCCAAGGCTGCCAACATATCGCCCTCAGCGGTGATACCAAGACCCGTACGGCGGCCCTTGAGAGCCATATCCTTGATCTTCTTCCACAACTCGAGCTCCACGCGACGAACATCGTCATCCTCTGGATCTGAAGCGATCTTCGAGATGATGAGCTCGACCTTCTCGAGCTCCAAGTCGATGATATCGTCCATAAGGTGCATAGCCTTGGCAACGTGCTCCTTGAAGAGGTCGAAGTTGAACTTAGCCTTGTCAGTGAATGGGTTCTCAACATAGCTCAAGAGGTTGAGAGCCAACAAGCGGCAACTATCGTAGGGGCACAATGGGATCTCGCCACAAGGGTTTGTAGATACTGTTCGGAAGCCCTCGTCAGCATAGCAGTCAGGCACACTCTCGCGAATGATAGTATCCCAGAACAATACGCCTGGCTCAGCAGACTTCCACGCATTGTGAATAATCTTATCCCAGAGCTTCTTTGCCTCGATATCCTGAGTAACGGTAGGTGCTGGATCGTTTACTGGGAACTGCTGACGGTATGACTCACCCGCCAAGGCAGCACGCATAAACTCCTCGTCGATCTTGATAGATACGTTAGCACCTGTAACCTTACCTGTGTCGACCTTAGCATCGATGAAACGCTCTGCATCAGGGTGCTTGATGAGCAACGAGAGCATAAGAGCACCACGACGACCATCCTGGGCTACCTCGCGTGTAGAGTTTGAGTAACGCTCCATAAATGGAACGATACCTGTAGATGTGAGTGCCGAGTTGAGCACTGGGCTACCTGTAGGACGGATGTGCGAGAGGTCGTGACCTACGCCACCACGACGCTTCATAAGCTGCACCTGCTCCTCATCCATACGGAAGATACCACCGTACGAGTCAGCGGGATTCTTGTGGCCGATAACGAAACAGTTAGAGAGTGAAGCCACCTGCAAATTGTTGCCAATACCAGTCATTGGGCCACCCTGAGGGATGACATAACGGAAATGGTCGAGCAGGTCGAAAATCTCCTTCTCAGACAAGGCATTAGGATAGTTACTCTCGATACGAGCAAGCTCACGAGCGATACGGTTGTGCATATCTTCGGGAGACTTCTCGTAGATGTTACCAAACGAGTCCTTGAGTGCATACTTGCTAACCCATACTTGAGCAGCGAGGTCGTCGCCCTTGAAATACTCTTTCGAGGCAGCTACTGCATCCTCATACGCTACCGTACTAAGACGCTCATTATTAGGCTTTTGAGTCATTGTAATATATATTTATTTATTATTTTCGCTTCATACGCCACACCCTATCGACCACTATTTTAGCTTTGTGGGGCTAATTCAGGCATACAAAATTCGTGATTTTTCGTGGGATTATCTGCCATTCTCCCGCTATTTTTTCGACACTTTATTGACAAACAAAAAAAAGATGCTCTACAACCCTCTGCAGTGCATCTTTTAGTTTTGGTTTATTCCCCTCGTTGCGAGAGCCTTTGTTGAACAGCTCCGTAGAGGAGATAACCGATAACTGCCGAGAGCACTCCGAGTAACGAGCCAAGGAGTATGTCTTGCGGAAAGTGGCAGGCTAAGTAGATGCGTGAGTAGCACACCACAACGGCAACAATGGCAAGCAGCGTAGCAAACCACACCTTACGCACAACAAGCGAGCTCAAGATTGCTATCGCCACGATTGTTGCTGCGTGGCCCGACACCGAGCCATTGAAGGCTGCCCTGCCATATCCATTGGTATATGCCTCGATACCCTCGGTGTACATCGGACGCAGACGAGCTGGGAACTCAGGCCATAGACCACCTAAAACACCCTGCTGCTTGAAGATTCCCGACACTATATCGGCAAAGCCGATAGCCACAGCCATAGCGACAAGCAGTGCTACGACACCCTGCCACGAGTGGCGACGCCATACCATATATATTATTAATAGGTAGAGCGGCACCCACGCCTTGATACCCGAGGCAATACGCATCAGTGCATCGAACCACTCTGGACCATCGAAGTTGAGTGCCTCGAAGAGAGGCCAATCCCAGGTAATGCTATTCATAGTTTAACAAACTTTAGAACGCGGCATATACTGGCAGGCCACCACCCTCTGCAGCCAGCATAAGTTGAGACTGCATAACAAGCCATATAGCAACAACCATAACTACGAGCTGACCTATAAAGCCTGAGCGTGTAACCAACGCTATGGCCTTCGCATTAAGGCTACGTGGCAAGAAGTGGAGGGCATAGCCCACAAGTACCAAGACAATGCCAAAGCCAGCCTTATGAACCAAAGGCACAATATCTTGAGCCGAGAAGTTGTAGATAAGACGCTCATAGATAACGCTTGCACCAGCCCAATCGTCACAACAGATCATCGGCCACAGCAGCGTCATAAAGTGAAAGAGCATAAATGTGGAGAGTACACGCCAGCCCCACTTCATATCCTCGCCCTTGATCTTTGAGCCAGGCACTCGCTCGAGCCACAGCTTATGAAGAGCAAGGCCCACACCCTGCATCAAGCCCCAAATGACATACGGGAGGTTGACCTTATGCCACATAGCACAGATAAACATCGTGATCGTAAGGTTAAGATATGTGCGTACACGACCCTTGCGATTACCACCCAACGAGATATAGAGGTAGTCACGCAACCACGTCGAGAGCGAGATGTGCCAACGACGCCAAAACTCGGTGATTGTCGCCGACTTGAAAGGGGCATCGAAGTTGTCAGGGAGCTTATAACCCATAACCAAAGCGATACCGATGGCTATGTCTGAGTAGCCCGAGAAGTCGCAGTAGAGGCGAATACCAAAGGCATAGAGTGCAATAAGCATAACTACACCACTCTCACCAAACTCGCCCGACACAGCGGGGATGAGCAGAATAGAGTCGATAGCCTTTGCGATGACTGCATACTTAACAAGGCCGCTTGCAATGAGCACCACAGCACGACCCTGATCCTCGCGAGTGACAACAATGTTCTCACGCTCAATCTGTGGGATAAACTCCTTGTTACGCACCAACGGGCCAAGGAATACCTTGGGGAAGAAGCTCAAGAGGAAGAGATAGTCGATAAATCGCTCTACAGGCTTAATCACACCACGCGAGATGTCTATGACGTAGGATATCGACTGAAAAACGAAGAACGAGACACCCGCAGGCACGACAATTGCACCAAGGTTGATAGTACCGTTGCCAAAGAGCGAGTTGACAGCCTCCTCGAAGAGGCCACCCACCTTGAAGTAGGCTAAAATCGAGATGTTGACAACCATACTCAACGCCACAAGGCCACGGCCACGCTTACCCTTAGCAAGGTAGCTCGCGACACCACGACCAATAAGGTAGTCGCTAATAGATACGGCCAAGAGCAGGAGTAGGTAGAGTCCCGAGATCTTGTAGTAGAAGTATGCCGAGATGATCACAACATAGAGCGTACGCATCGTGCGATGATTGCGTACGGCCATATAGCCAAGACCGAAGATTAGGAACGCAAAGAGGAAGAAGCCGCTGGCAAGTGACATTGGCGACATAGAGTCGTACTGCAACAAGCCAACAAGCTTGGTCCACACCTCGGAATCAAACGTAAAGAAATCCATAACCGCTTACCTCCTACTCAATATAGTCTACTCGCAACGGAGTCTTAACAATCTCTAACTCGCGGCGAAGTGGGAATATCTCCTTTGGCGAGAGCTCGATAGGATAGACCAAATCGCGAATCTTACCCTCACGCTCCACAAGACGCTCATAGGCAAGCTGACAGATAGCCTCAGCAAGAGGCTCTGCAACACGGGCACCACCCTTGAAGTTGATGTGGATATGATCGCCCGCAGCCCAGCCATTACGCACAAAGCCTCCAATACCGCCGTATGACAAGATGACCTTACCCATCTCCCAGAAGGCAACACCCTGATTCTGAGAGGCACTACGCTGAAAAGGCGTCATAATCTCGACTGAGTTCATCGACTTCCAACCGCCATCGCCCTTAATCCAACGATCCGATACACCAAGGATGAGGATTGCTGCATCGGGGAAGCTTCGCTTAACATAGGCAATCATCTCCTCGAGCTTGCCCTGGTAGCGAGAGTAGTTACGCTGGCCTGGCTGCATACCATTGAGACCATACTCCAAGACAACGAGGTCGTAGCCCCAGAGCTTATCTACCTGGCGGTTTACCGCCACGCCTGAGCCAAAGATGGTATATCCGCTATTTCCGCGAATCGACATATTGTCGATAGTGATACCGCGACCACCCTCGAGCGATGCTCCGTGGCACAACACATTGCCACTCAGCACCTTCATCTTAAGCGACTTAACAGGAGCCTCCACATACAATTCACGAACATAATCGGCACCCGACACACCAAAGTGGTGCTTGAGCGTATCGTTGATAGTGAGCTCAATATTACTTGTATCGCGGCTTGTGATGAGCACGCGAGCACGGGTACAAGAGTCGAGGTGGGGCTTCACATCTGTAACATCCCAACGAGCCACAGAGCCACGGCTACCTGAAGCCAAATAGCCCGACATAAAGAACTTATCGCGATACGACGCAGGGATAGTACCTGTGTTCATAAGGCTGTAGGCTGTCCATCCCGAGACATTGCGACGAACACTCGTACGATAGATATCAAACGGAATAGCACAAGGTACAAAGCCCACGCCACGGCCACCGAAGATGCTCTGCAACTTCTCACGAAGGTCGACAGTGATGATATCACCCTCGATAAATGAGTCGCCAAGGAAGGCCACACGCACATCGCTACCGTCGATGAGTTTGTCGATAAAGCGGTCAAGACGGGTAATCTGAGCAGTATCATAATCCTCGATGGGGACATAGCGGCTCGACTTAACCTGCTTCAGATCATCGCTAAGCAGCAGGCGACGCTCAGGCATAGAATCGGCAACTGCAATCCAACGTAGCGACGAGGGTGCTCTCAGCTCCATTGAGTCGACAATAGCCTCGACAGCAGCAAGCTCCGCCTCGAGATGCTCGAAGTCGGCAACATAGTCGACAGGCACGGCTGCAGCCTCATCCTGGTTGAAAGGACGAAGCTCCGAGAGGATATCTACCTCCTCGGTGGTGAGACCAAAGACCTTGGTCGAAGGGATAAAACTGAGGGCTGCAACGCCAATGACAATAGCCAAGACAAGCAACCAACCGCGAACGGAGTAGTCTCTGTTTTCCATAAAATTTATCTCTTGTTTTCGTTATTCACAACAACTAAAGAAGCGTGTAAACATATGCTACGTAGCAGGCTACAAACAGCACACCCTCGAAGCGTGTTAGCTTATCGCGACCAATAACCAACGCAGAGAGCATAAGCACGAAGGCTGAAGCCACACAAACATATATGTCGGTCATAGTAACACCACCCATCGTGAGAGGTGTAACCGTAGAACAAGCACCCAGGATAAGCAGGATGTTGGCGATGTTTGAGCCAAGCACATTACCCAAGGCCAACGAGGCATTGCCCTTGAGCACCGACACAAGGCTCGAGGCAAGTTCAGGCATAGAGGTACCACCAGCAACGAGCGTTATGGCGATGACAGCCTCCGAGACACCCCACGAGCGAGCAATCTCCGACGCCGACGATACGAACAATTCGCCACCATATATCAAGCCTGCAAGACCTCCCAAAATCCAGATTGGAACACGCCACAGAGGCATCTGCTTCTTTGGAGTCTCCTCTTCCGTCTCTCTGTTTGCAATCTCGGCATTGAGCATATCTCGCTTCTCGGCACGAATCATATAGATAATCATCGCCACATAACCGGCAAGAAGCACAAGACCCTCTAGGCGATTGATATCCTGATTGAGAAGTGTCACTGCAAGAAGAGCGACTGTAGCTATGATGCAGATAGGAATATCGCGACGAATATTGCTCTTGGTAAACACCAGAGGCGAAAAGATTGAGCAGACACCCAAGATTAGCAACGTGTTGAAGGTGTTTGAGCCGACAACATTACCGATAGCCATATCGCCCTTGCCAGCAATAGCCGACATAAAGCTCACGGTAAGCTCAGGCATAGAGGTACCAACAGCAACAATCGTAAGACCAACTATAAACTCAGGAACCTTAAAACGTGAAGCTACAGCCACCGAACCATCAGTAAGCCACATAGCACCAACGATGATAAGCACAAAGGCAAGCACAAGTGTAACGTAAACCATATAACGCACCTATTTTTTGAAAACAATGCGGCAAAGGTACAAAAAAAACTCTAATCCAATACTTTGTATTGAACTATTTTGATTGTTTTCACACAAAACAAAAAAAATTTGGGGAGCACCACTCCGTACACCCCAAAATTTTTCCTTCAACGCCCGTGACTAAGCCTCGAGCTGTATGCCTGTGAGCTGCTCAACAGCACGACGACCCTCCTCGCCCAGCGACAACGAGAAGTCGTTGACAAAGAGCTTGATGTGGCTCTCGATAACACTATCTTCAAGCTCCTGAGCGTGAGCCTTGATGAACTCACGCGAGGCTTCAGGATGAGCAAAGGCATACTCGATGCTTCTTCTAAGCAACCTATCAAACTTCTCGGCAACGTCGTCACCCAAGTCACGAGCCACGACAATAGAGCCAAGAGGCAGAGGCAACTCCATACGTCGCTCCCACTCAAGACCCAAATCGGCAACAAGCTCGAGGTTACGACGCTCGTAGACGAACCTACCCTCGTGGATCAAGACACCCGCATCGAAATGGCCAAACTCAACAGCCTCAGCAATCTCGGAGAAGAGCATCGGCGTACGCTTCATAATCATCGGAAATAGCCTATTAATAAGCGAGTTAGCCGTAGTATATAAACCCGGTACTGCCACGTGGCGAATAGGCGTCTTGTCGCCTGAGCGACGCACCAACAACGGACCATTACCGCGTCCCAGAGCAGAGCCAGAGTCGAGCAACGAGTATCGCTCCCAGATGTAGGGCAAAAGGGCTGTGCTACACTTTGTGATATCGGCCTTACGCCCAAGTGCCGTCTGATTAAGCTGCTCAATATCGAGATAGTCGACATCAAACTCGAAGCCCTCAAGGTCAATACGACGATTGATAATCGCATCGAACATAAAGGTGTCGTTCGGACAGGGCGATATGTTTAACTTCAGTCGCATAATATACTATTAATCAACAAAAAAACGTTTTAACGTGTGAGCCAAATTATCGAGGGCCTCGTCGACGCACCACAGCGAGAACTCCTCGCCCACACGGTTCGACACAGCACGAATCTCCACGCAACGAAGGTCCAACGCAGAGGCTACGGCGAAGAGCGTAGCACCCTCCATATTCTCAATCTCAGCACCCTCTCCATCTGCAACTAAGCGGTGTACACTATTAGAGTTCACCCGACGAAGCGATGTTTGAGGCTCTACGCTGTAGCGTTGGCGGAAACGCTCGGGAAGTTCGATTGTGGTCTCGCTCACAACCTCGACAACCTCTCCACGAGCGACAGCGTCGCCATAGGCACCCGCAAGGCCCGCAAGCACCACACAAAACTCCTCGTCGAGCCTCTCTGAGATGCACAACGAGTGTAGCGTAGCTGCCGTAGCAGCCATACCAACACCCGAAATTATAACGCGAGCTTCGGGGCACAGCCTGACAAAGGCCTTTGCCTCAAGCTCGGTAGGAAAGAGAAAAATATGCTTCATAAATATTGAAAGCGAGTAGTTAGCGACGGCTGGTATGCTCGTCACTAACTACCCACAATCGACCGAATTAAGATTAAACGATACCCTCAACAGTACCATCCTCGGCAAGGTGGATGTTGCCCGCCTGTGGGCTCTTGCTGAGGCCTGGCATACGCATAATGTCGCCAGCCAAAGCTACCACGAAGCCACTACCAGCGTTGAGCTCAATATCCTTGATATTAATCTCGAAGCCCTCAACAGAGCCGTAACGCTTGGCATCGGCCGAGAACGAGAACTGTGTCTTTGCGATGCACACTGGCAAGTTGCCCATACCCCACTTCTCCAACAGAGCAATCTCCTTCTTGGCACGTGGGCCGAAGACTACTGAGCCTGCACCGTAGATATTCTTAGCAACCTTAGTGATCTTCTCCTTGAGGCTATCCTCGAGCTCATAAGCAAAGTTAATAGGCTTAGAAGGCTCAGTCTCGATAAGCTCAACAGCGGCACGTGCAAGGTCAGCAGCACCAGCACCACCCTCAGAATATGCATTGTTAATCACGCAACGCACACCGAGCTTCTCACAGTGCTCCATAACCATAGCGATCTCGTCGTCCGTATCGCTGGCAAAGCGGTTGAAGCAGACAAGCACCGTCTGACCAAACTTCTTGAGGTTAGCAACGTGGCGGTCGAGGTTAGCAAAACCCTGCTGCAAACCCTCTGGATTTGGCAACTTGATCTCAGTCTCAGGCACACCACCGTGCATCTTGAGAGCGAGCGTAGAGGCCACCAAGACTGTGAGGTCAGGCTTGAGACCCGACTGACGGCACTTGATGTCGAGGAACTTCTCAGCACCGAGGTCGGCACCGAAACCCGCCTCAGTGACAGTATAGTCGGCGTGTGTCATAGCCATACGTGTGGCAATCACCGAGTTACAGCCGTGGGCGATATTAGCAAAAGGACCACCGTGGATGATTACTGGATTATGCTCCGTGGTCTGCACCAAGTTAGGATTGATGGCATCCTTGAGCAGTGCTACCACAGCACCTGTCACACCGAGATCGTTGACAGTGAATGGGGTGTCGTCGTAACGCACACCGAGTACAATGCGACCAATACGAGCGTAGAGGTCATCAACATTGCGTGCAAGACACAAGATAGCCATAATCTCCGATGCAGGAGTGATATCGAAGCCGGTCTCTGTAGGGATACCATTAGCCGAGCCGCCCAAACCTGTGACGATATTACGCAACGAGCGATCGTTCATATCGAGCACTCGACGCCACGTCACACGCTTGAGACCCGCTTGAGTCGAGCGGTTGTGGTAGAGGTAGTTGTCCAAAAGTGCAGCGATAAGGTTGTTAGCAGAGGTGATAGCGTGGAAGTCACCAGTGAAGTGGAGGTTGATATCCTCCGAAGGCAACACCTGAGCATAGCCACCACCCGTAGCACCACCCTTCATACCAAAGCAAGGACCGAGCGAAGGCTCACGCAGAGCGATGATAGCCTTCTTGCCAATATGGTTAAGACCCATACCGAGGCCAATGCTCACAGTGGTCTTACCCACACCAGCCTTGGTAGCTGTGATAGCTGTTACAAGGATAAGGTGATTCTTAGCAACCTTATGTTCGTCGATAAGCTTGTAAGGAATCTTAGCAATATACTTACCATAGTTAAACACCTCATCGTCGGGGATACCCACTCTAGCAGCAATATCGCGAATGTTTAGTAGCTCTGTATCGCGAGCAATCTCTATATCTGTCTTCATTTCTCTCTCTGTTTTTATTGTTATTATTCTGGTGCAAAGATATATAAAAATTAGATATCTGGCTCAATATTTTCATAATATATTTTTATATGCATATAAGCAAAACAGATACACCTCTATCGCAACAAATATTGGACCTATCGTCAAGCAATAGGGCGTGTCCCCAAACGATGGTTGGACACGCCCCTATTACTTAACAAGATAATCACGTCGCAACTACTCCTTGCCAATAACAGCCTCAAGCTCCTCAACAGTAAGAGGCAAGAGCTTATCGCCAATAAAGCGGCTACCTGTCTCGGTTACAAGGACATCGTCCTCGATACGGATACCACCGAAGTTGCGGAAAGCATTGAGTGCCTCGTAGTCGACGATACCATCGAACTTACCCTCAGAACGCATCTTGTCGATAAGTGCTGGGATGAAGTAGATACCTGGCTCATCCGACATCACAGTGCCTGGCTCAACACGCCAAGTGGCACGATGCACGCAGGTTGCCGACTTCTGGGCACGCTCCAAGACTGTTGAGAAGTCGAACGAACGCTCGCCGATATTCTCGCAGTCGTGAACATCCATACCCATACCGTGTCCAAGACCGTGAGGCATAAAGAGATACATAGCACCAGCCTCAACAGCAACCTCAGGCGTAGACTTGATAAGACCCAAGCCCTTCAAGCCATCAGCCAACGACATATAGGCAGCCTTGTGAATCTCTGGATACATAGTGCCAGGCTTAATCATATCCTTAACCTCTGAGTGAGCACGCAATACTATATTATATACGTCACGCTGCACGTCAGAGAACTTACCGTTTACTGGGTAAGTACGAGTGTGGTCTGAGCAGTAGCCCTCAACAGACTCGCCACCACCGTCAACAAGCAACAAACGACCCGACTCCAACACACCATCGTGGTTGTGGTTGTGCAAGATTTCGCCGTGCTGTGTTACGATAGTTGGGAACGACACACCCTGACCATACGACTTAGCGATACCCTCCACACGGCCAGCGATCTCACGCTCAACAACGCCTGGGCGACACATACGCATAGCCGTCATATGCATCTGGTAGCCAATCTTAAATGCACGCTCCAAAGCCTCAATCTCCTCCGCAGACTTCTTCTCACGCATCTCTGCTACGGCAAACATCAAGTCCAAAGACTTACGCTCGTGGAGCATATCGAGACGGATGCCAAGCATCTCAGCAAGTGAGATCTTGAGCTCAGCACGGTAAGGAGGTAAGTAGTGAACAGGGCGATTCTGCTCGATAGCCTTACACAACAGTGGACGGATGTCGGCCAGAGGGAACGACTTCTCGACACCCACCTCAGCAGCCTGGTCGGCGATGGTTGGCATAGGACCTGTCCAGATGATATCCTCTACAGTGAAGTCATCACCAAAGAGCATAGCCTCACCCGACTCAGCGTCGATAACTCCAATCAATGAAGGGACATCCAAACCGAAGTAGTAGCGGAATGTTGAGTCCTGACGGTAGTAGTAGGTATTATTTGGATAGTTGTTAGGCACCTCAGGGTTACCTGGAAGAAGGATAAGGCCCTTGCCTACGCGGCGAGCCAACTCGGCACGACGGCCAATGTAAGTCTCTTTTGAAAACATAGTTTTATATTTTAGGTTTTTATATTATTTCATATTTACTATCGTGTAACCTCCTTGTAGACCTTATCACCTCGGCGAACTTCAGATACGGTCTTGAGCGAGATATAGTCACCCTGCTTTGCCGACTGCGTAGGCTGCTCGTGGAGCATAATGCCATCGGCCTTCTGCTCAACAACGCCCGTCTTCTCGCCCATAAAGAGCAATGCATCACCCTCCGACACCTCGCAAGCCTCGACCAAAACTTCGGCAACACCAATACGCTTGAAGTAGTTGGTCACCTTACCAATATAGACCTTCTTCAACGTAGCAGACGAGCCGTAGTGCTGGCTATGCTCGACCATAGTCTTGGCGGCATAGTAGCCACCCCAGAAGTCGCGGTTAAAGACTGTGCGAAGCTTCTCCTTCAAAGGTGCAACATTTTCAGGTGTGAACTCGCCACGCTCCAAGAGGCGAAGGGCCTCATCGTAGCTCTCGACAACACGCTTGACATACTCGCCACCACGGGCACGGCCCTCGATTTTAAGCACACACACGCCTGCATTGATAAACGTATCAAGGAAGTCGATAGTACACAAATCCTTTGGCGAGAGCACATACTGGCCATCAATATCGAGCTGCTGACCAGAGTCTTTATCGGTGATGGTATACTTACGACGGCATATCTGACGACAAGCACCACGGTTTGCCGAGGCGTGAGACTCGTGCTCCGAAAGATAGCACTTGCCCGACATAGACATACACATAGCACCGTGGGCAAACATCTCAATCTTTACCAACTCACCAGCAGGACCGTAGATGTTACGCTCCTTAATCTGCTCCGAGATATAGACTATCTGCTCCAACGACAACTCTCGAGCCAAGACCACAACATCGGCCCACTGCGAGAAGAACTCGACAGCCGTGATGTTTGAGATGTTGCTCTGGGTGGAGATATGCACCTCGATACCCACCTCGCGAGCGTAGAGTATAGCCGCAAGGTCGGTGGCGATGATGGCGTCGATACCCTCGGCCTTAGCACGGTCGATGATGCGACGCATAACCTCCATCTCGGTGTCGTAGATAACGATGTTTACCGTGAGATAGGTCTTGACACCTGCCGCGTGGGCAATACGCACAATCTCGGCAAGGTCATCCAGCGTAAAGTTTACCGATGAGGCAGCACGCATATTGAGCTGCTCAACACCGAAATATACCGAGTCAGCACCCGCTGCAATGGCGGCATTAAGCGACTCGTAGGAGCCCACAGGGGCCATAATCTCTATATCTTTTCTCTGAATCATATCACTACTTTTTACGTCCCATAAGGTTGCGAGCGAACTCCTCGAGGTGCTTTGTACGCTCGCCAGCAATCGACAACGTGTTGAGCACGGCAAGAGCACGCTCGAAGCGAATCTCGATCTGCTGCTCAGTAAAACGCTTCACATCGAGCTTATCGTATAGTGCCTTGATAGTTGATATCTTCTCGGCATCACTAAGTGCAGGGTTCTTGTGTGTGGTACGCAACACCTCACGCTCCTCGGCCGAGGCACGACCCATAGCCTGCACCATAAGATATGTCTGCTTACCCTCCAAGATATCGCCGCCAATCTTCTTGCCAAGAGCCTCGTCGCCATAGCTGTCGAGCATATCGTCCTGAAGTTGGAATGCAAGGCCAAGCTCCGTTGCAAAGCGACACATCTTACGGATGTCATCCTCCGAAGCACCAGCAATCGTAGCACCAATCATCGCGGAGCCCGAGAGGAGTGCCGATGTCTTACGCTCAATCATAAGAATATAGTCCTCGACAGAGACCTTAGCAGCACTCTCAAAGTCCATATCGTACTGCTGACCCTCACAGACCTCAGTAGCCATATCGCTAAAAATGTTGAGCACACGACACAGGTTCACTGACTCGAGGCGGGCAAGATGTTTGTAGGCCATAATGAGCATAGTGTCGCCCGAGAGAAGAGCCACGTTGCCACCCCACTTAGCATAGACAGAGGGCTGACCACGACGCATCATAGCGTTGTCCATAATGTCGTCGTGCAGCAGCGTGAAGTTGTGAAACACCTCAACAGCCATACCCGCAGGGAGTGCCGCCTCAACATCGCCACCAAAGGCGTCGACAGTGAGCAGCAGAAGCACAGGACGCAGACGTTTGCCTCCACCCGACATCGAGTAGATGATTGGTGAGTAGAGCAACTCCGGCTCAGCGGGAGTTTGGAACTGAGCGAGTGCCGACTCAAAGAGTCTTAGGATCGTATCGTTACTATATTTCATAACCAGAAATTTATTCTTTATGCCCAAAGCGTACACACACGTGAGCGTACACTATGAACAAATATGGCTCAAAAATAAGGATTTTTTTGCGAAATTTAAAATAAATTTGATAACTTTGACCAATAAATTTTACAAACACATTAGAGCTATGATGAAAAAATATGCTATGGGTATCGACATCGGCGGTACCAACACAGCCTTCGGACTCGTTGACGAAGATGGCAACGTGATTGCCGAGAGCAAGATCTCAACCGACAAATTCAAACATTTCGACGATTACAAACCATACATCGAGACCCTCGCAGCAGCAATGAAGGGACTCATCGCTTCACAACCCGAGTGCGACCTTATCGGTATTGGTATCGGTGCCCCTAACGCAAACATCCACTCTGGACGCATCGAGACCCCAGCAAACCTCTGGAAGTTTGAGGACCCTACAGACCCACGCCCCGACTCAATTCGCGTATTCAACTTCGTAGATGACCTCGGCAAGCACTTTCCAGGTGCTAAGGTAATGATTACCAACGATGCTAATGCTGCGGCTATCGGCGAGATGGTCTTCGGTAATGCTCGTGGTATGAAGGACTTTGCGATGATCACCCTCGGCACAGGTCTTGGCTCGGGCATCGTTTGCAATGGCGAGATGGTCTATGGTCACGATGGCTTTGCTGGTGAGTTTGGCCACATCGCCGTAGCATCACGCGAGAGTGGTCGCCAGTGTGGCTGTGGTCGCAAGGGCTGCTTGGAGGCATATGTATCTGCAACAGGTATCAAGCGTACAGCTTTCGACCTTATGGCAACAATGACTTGCGACAGCGAGCTTCGCTCAATTCCTTACGACCAGTTTGAGGCTAAGATGCTCTCTGATGCAGCTGCCAAGAACGACCCTATCGCCCTCGAGGCATTTGAGCGTACTGGCAAGGTGCTCGGCTTGGCACTCGCCGACCTCACAGCAATCACATCGCCTGAGGCTATCATCCTCTTCGGTGGCTTAGCCAATGCTGGCGACTATATTATGCGTCCTACACACCGCCATATGGAGGAGAATCAGCTCGGCGTTTTCAAGGGCAAGGTAAAGCTTATGATGAGCGGTATCCAGGATAAGAATGTAGCTATTTTGGGTGGTGCAGCACTCATCTGGAAGCAGCACCTCGAGGCAGTTATCGAGAACTATTAGACTCCCACTATTAGCATAGCCAACCCCCACAATTAAACTATGCTACAATAATATACTAAGGTAAATAGGTCATATTTATCTATTTAGACAACGACCATATTCCTTGTGTTGATGAAAAAGATCAATGCGTGGAATATGGTCTTATTTTATACACCCAAGAAGACCACTATAGACTGTTGCTCAATAGGCACAAAAAAGAGTTAAGCATTGGTCCAAAAGCAATATTTCGCTCTTTTGTTTGCGATTTAGTATATTTATACTAACTTTGCCACATTATGCTGGCCGAATTTGAAGCCACAGCCCAACACAATGTTAGAAAAGTTAGCAAAACAGACCGCAATATATGGCATCAGCACGATAGTTGTCCGCTTTTTGAACTATCTGCTAACGCCCTACTACACCCGTATCTTCGACCAGGGAGAGTATGGCATTGTGACCGACATATATGCTCTGATTCCATTTGCACTTGTGTTGCTCTCGATGGGTATGGAGTCAAGCTACTTCCGCTTCACAACACGTGCCGAGGAGCAAGGTGGCGACATTGTCGATGGCAAGCGAAGAGTATTTGCCACCACGTGGGGCGTAACATCGCTCGCTGCGACGTTCTTCTTTGTCGTGATTCTATGTCTCAGTGCTCCAATTTCGAGAGCTATGGGCGAGGCATACGTCCAGCACCCCGAGTATGTACCCATTGTGGCAGCCATCGTGATGCTCGACATATGGGCCATAATCCCCTTTGCTCGTCTTCGCGAAGAGGGTCGTGCAATCCGTTTTGTGTCGCTTAAGGCCCTGGGTATGCTCCTCAATTTGGGTCTTGCCATCGGCTTTGGCGTGGCGGGCCTATACTCCTCGGAGTTTGGTGTGGGCTGGGTGCTTATCGCCAACCTTGTTGCTAGCCTTGTGACCATCATCGCCCTCATCCCTACGGTTGACCGCACACTGCCACGCATTGATCGTGAGCTACTACGCCGCATATTCGTCTATTCACTGCCACTGCTCATCAGCGGCATCGCTGGCACGGCAAACGAGTTTATCGACCGTCAGATGATCAAATATCTCTCGCCAGGCACTGAAGCTGAGGCTATGGCAGAGCTCGGAGTATATGGTGCCATTGTCAAGATCGCTGTGGTGATGACGCTCTTCACGCAGATGTATCGTCTGGCTGCCGAGCCATTCTTCTTGTCGGGATTCAAGAAGGAGGAGTTCAAAGAGGCAAATGCTGCCGCTATGAAGTACTTTGTGATGGCCTCGGTGGTGATCTTCCTTGGCATTGTACTGTTCCGCGACCTATTCGCCCTCATCGTTGGCTCACGCTTTCGTGAGGGTATCGACATACTCCCCGTGGTGCTGGCCTCGAATGTGCTTGGCGGCATCTGGCTCAACTTGTCGTTTTGGTATAAGCGTGAGGAGAAGACCAAGTATGCTGCATACATCACCTTCTTGGGCCTCGGCGTGACCCTCGCACTGAGTCTCTTGCTCGTGCCAAAGATGGGCTATCGCGGTGCTGCGTGGGTGCGATTCGTGGCTGAGTGTGCTATGGTTGTGTGGAGCTATGCTCTCTGCCGCAAGCACTACCCTATGCCCTACGATCTGCGTCGTATTGGCGAGTATGTTGCCATTGCCGCAGCGGCCTATGGCCTCTCAGAGCTCTTGTTACAACACCTTAGCCACACACTGTGGCTTGGTTGCAACTTTGTGATCTTTGGCTTGGTGGTGGCGTTTGCCATATGGCGTGAGAAGATCGATGTTATCGCCCTTGTAAGGGCTGCAATAGCTAAGTTTAGACGATGAAGTTTTCAGATATCATAGGACACGACGACCTCAAACGTCGCCTTCAACAGCAGATTGATGCAGGACGCATCAGCCACGCACAGCTCTTCAGCGGCTTAGCGGGCTACGGCACATTACCCCTCGCCTTGGCCTACGTCCAGTATCTCTTCTGCCCAAATCGTGATGGCGGCGATTCGTGTGGCGTATGCCCCTCGTGCCAGCAGGTGGCTGCATTGGCACACCCGGACCTACACTTTGTCTTTCCGGTGAACAAACGCGAAAAGAGGTCGGGCGAGGTGGTGACAAGCGATATGTTTATCGACCTGTGGCGTGCCACGTGGCAAGAGAGAAATGGCATCTTCACCGCTGAGGAGTGGTACGAGCGTCTCGATCTAGGCAAGACTATGAAGGGCCTCATCACAGCTAAAGAGTCGGAGGAGATAATCCGCAAGCTCCAATTTAAGAGCTTCTCGTCGGACTACAAGGCGATGATAATCTGGCTGCCCGAGACGATGAACCAGGAGGCGGCAAACAAGATCCTCAAGATCTTGGAGGAGCCCTGGGAGAAGACTCTCTTCATACTCGTGTCGGAGCGTCCCGACCTATTGTTGCAGACCATAACTTCACGCACTCAGGAGGTTACTGTTCCAGGTATCGACAACACGACGCTCGAGCGGATAGCCCTGGATAAGGGTCGAAGCGAGATCGAAGCACGCAATATGGCACGTCTGGCTAAGGGTTCGCTCCTTGAGCTCGAGAGCCTTATGCGTGGTGAGACCGATGAGGCACGACACCAATACTTCGAGCTCTTCTGTTCGCTTATGCGTCTGAGCTACAACGACAAACACCTCGAACTCATCGAGTGGGCCGAGGAGATGACGACACTCACACGCGAGGCTCAGCGACAGTTCTTCCTCAATGCCGTGCGTCTGCTTCGCGAGAGTTATATGCTCCACGCAGGCCTCGGCACGATAAGCTACCTTTGGGGCGAGGAGGCTGACTTTTGTCGCAAGTTTGCACCATTCATCGGCAACCAAAATATCGAGATACTTGTCAACGAGATTGAGACGGCAATGATGGAGATTGCACAGAATGGAGCACCAAGAATAGTATTCACACACTTCGCACTCGCTGTGTCGAAGCAGATAAATAGGCTCAAATGATGGTTAGTGTAGTACTGCTATTAGGCTCCAACGACGAGCGTGCCGAGAAGCTTGTCGCAGATGCTGTGGTAATAATCGGCCACTCCGTGGGTAGCGTTGTGAAGTGCTCGGCCGAGTATCGTTCAAAGGCCTATGGCTTCACCTCCGAGCGAGAGTTTGTCAACTGTGCAGTGGAGGTCGAGACCGAGTGCGATGCCTACGAGGTGTTACGACGCATAAATCTCATCGAGGCACTCTTGGGTCGTGACCGCAACATCGAGCAGCAGACAAAGGAGCTCACGGGCGAGGAGTATGCTTCACGACCTATCGACATCGACATAATTTTTTATGGCGATTGCACGTTCTCTGATTCGAGGCTCACGATACCCTACCACTTCCTCGCAGAGAGGGAGTATGCCCTGCGTCCTGTGGCCGAGATTGCCCCTGAACGTCGCCACAGAGAGCTTGAGTCGACACCTCGCCAGATGTTGGAGCGTTTAACGAATAAGTAAGATTATGAGAAGAGTTTTAAATATAGCCATTGTGCTGATTGTGGCGACACTTGGTCTTGCATCCTGCTTCAAGGATGAGATTCAGGGTACGCTATTCAAGATCTCTGTATGGTCGAAGAATGTTGAGAATGACGTTGAGACCAAGACCAAGACCGAGCTTCGTGCCTACGCCTTTGCTGTGCAGAAGGGCAGCAAGTGGGAGGTATCAACGTGGGAGGATGCTCTCAACCACACAATCACGAATACGGACAACGGAACACGCCTCACAGAGCCCCGCGTCATAGGCACGTGGAATCCTGATGAGTACTACCAGGTGACTCTCGACCTTCGTGATGAGGTGATGTTTATGGTGATCATCGATGTCGAGAACCGTATCTACGCTACACGTCTGCACGAGACACCGATAAATCTTCCCGAGACACTCACCGAGTTGCATCTCTATGCCTACAAAAAATCGGGGCAGGCTAATGGCTGGGATATGACCAACCCATTCCCTGATGAGGCTCGCGAGCCTCTCACCGACGACGGCAGCAAGGAGAGCGAGACAAAATAGCGAGACAAGTATGGACGACGAGAGTAATCCACGAACAGAGTAACAATGACACGATACAAAAGAACAAAATCTGGAGGCATAACAAGCCTACTTTCAGCCACCATAGTGCTACTCTTCGCAGCGGCACTATTCACCAAGTGTGCTTCGACGATGACACCAACAGGAGGTCCTAAAGATACCATCCCGCCAGTGATTGTCTATATGAACCCCGACAACTTCACAACGAATGTCGACACGCTCCATCCGCCAAAGATATATGTAGAGTTCGACGAGTATGTCCAGATCAAGGATCAGCAGAAGGAGCTCTTCACATCGCCTGCGATGAAGAAGCAACCGTCGGTGACACGACGCGGAAAGGGCATCGTGATCACAATCAAGGATACGTTGCGTCCAGACATCACCTACGCTATAAACTTTGGTGCTTCAATATGCGACAACAACGAGGGTAACCCTCTCCACGCAATGCGTTACGTATTCTCAACAGGCGACAAAGTAGACTCGATGTATATGTCGGGTTATACAGCAGACTCCTACAAGGCTGACTCTGTGAGCAAGACCTTCATATACTTCTTCATTGCCGACTCTGTGGAGCAGCCCAAGGAGTGGGACTCTACGATGTTCAAGTATAAGCCCCACGTCATCGCCCGTGCCGAGAAGAATGGTATCTTCATCGCCCAGAACCTCAAGCCTGTGAACTATCGTATCTACGCCTTTGAGGATACCAACAACAATATGATGTATGAGCCTTCGGTCGACCAGATCGGATTCCTCGACACGACATACAATCCTCTCCATATGCCAGGATTCAACATCTGGTTCGACTCCTTGCGTCACTACCCTTCGGCCGACCCACAGCTCTACTTTAGAATGTTTATGGATCGCCGCTTTGCTCGTCAGACACTCTCGCAGCAGGAGCGTCCCGAGCGTCATAAGGCTATGCTCTACTTCGGAGCAGAGCGACCCGAGGTGACAAAGATTGAGTTCGACTCGATACCATCAGAGCGTGTCATCTACGACCCATACACCGCAGGTAGAGATACTGTAGCTCTGTGGTTTGACATTCCAAGCGAGGAGCTTCCCGACACGATTAAGGGTACCATAACATACTTCAAGCACGACTCAGTAAACAACCTTGTGGAGTCTACAGACAAGCTACGCCTCGCGTGGAAGTATGTAGAGTCGAAAGAGGAGCAGAAGGAGCGTGAACGCCTCGAAAAGGAGCGTGAGAAGGCCGAGAAGAATGGTGAGTCGTGGGTCGAGCCCGAGAAGCCAAACCCATTCAAGGTGACGATACCTGCCACAGGTGAGGTTAACAAGGATAAACATGTGGATATCGAGTTTGCATACCCCGTAACAAAGTTCGACTCTACACTCATAGAGCTCACTATGACCACCGAGACGGTGACAGAGCCCCAGAGCGTGAAGTACCACTTTGTGCAGGATAGCCTCAACCGCCGCAAGTATCAGCTTCGAGCCGAGTGGCAACCTAAGGCTAAGTATGAGCTGATGATACCCGCAGGCACATTCTTCAATGTGGCACAGGAGCAGAACGACACCATACGTTGTAAATACGACGGTTCAGACCCTGAGAAGTATGCTATCGTAAACGTCAAGGTAAATAGCACAAAGCAGAATGCTCGCTACATACTTCAGATTACAAATGCCCAGGGTAAGGTACAAAAACAGATAGCTAACGCCACAGCTGGAACGTATCGTTTCGACTATATCACACCAGGCGATATTATGATTCGCGTTGTGGAGGACCTAAACGGCAATGGTAAGTGGGACTCAGGCGATATGGTGCTTATGCGTCAGGCAGAGCGTACTGAGATATACAAAAACGACGACGGTATCGAGACCATCACTACAAAGGCCAACTGGGAGTTCGACATCGATGTAGATATGGACAAGCTCTTTGCTCCGATAACAATGGAGACAGTCGTCAAGATGCTCAACGACCGCGAGGATGAGCGTCTGAAGAAGCTCGCCGAGGAGGCTGCGAAGAGACGTCAGCAGAACAACGGACAGAACGGACAGAACGGACAGGGCGGACAGAGCTCTGGAGGCTTTGGCTTTGGTGGTCTTGGCGGTATGGGTGGCGGAGGCACAGGCGGCCTACGCACAGACGCCGGAGGAGGAGCTATGGGTACTAACACATTTAGACAATGATGAAGTCAAGATATATCAGAGCTGCACTATTGGCTCTTGCAATAGTAGTAACATCGGCCATAGGCTTTAGAGCCTCGGCACAGCACACACTCACACTTATGGGTGGAACGGGATCGTCGTATGCCCGCTTCTACCCCGCCGAGGAGACCAAGTGGCTATGGGGAGCCGAGAGCTATGGTGTGGCGTGGCGTTACTATAGCGACAAGCCCCGATTTGTGGGTGCTGTGGGTGTCGACCTCGAGTATATGGAGCGAGGTTATGCATATGGTTACTCTTATGTCCCCACCTTTGTGGACGATAAGGAGATCCGTAACTACCAGTTCTACGAGCGTCGCTACAAGTCGCTGATGTTGCCCCTTGTGTGGCAGCCACACTTCTACTTGCTAAAGAACCGCTTGCGACTCTATGTGGAGGCGGCATTTGTCCTCTCCTACAACTTCTCGTCGGACTATCGCTACGATAGGGACCGCTACCCTGCAGGCAAGTATGAGTGGAAGGTGCCTCGCGACAATAGGTTTGGCTACGGATTGATGGGCGGCGTAGGCTTTGCTGTGCTTATCAAGCAGCTTGAGGTGGGCTTCAAGGCTCGCTACAACTTCGGATACTCTGACATCCTCAAGAACCGCAATAAGTACTACTCGAACACTACTGATGGCCGTGAAAACCCATTCTACTACACGCCTCTACGCTCGCCCGTTGACAATCTAACATTCTCGATTACTGTTGGTTGGCGATTCAATAAGCGAGGTTTCAACGAATGGTTTGTGGAGCGTCCTCAGCGTACACAGCGTCTCGAGAGCTTCAACTTCAGCCAAGCAACAAACGCAGCTAATGGCGGTCGTGGCACAGCTGCTGGTGGTCGCTCAGGAATGAATAGCTCGTCGGGCAACCGTTCAGGAAATGGAGCGACATCGTCTACTCGACCAGGCGGTGGAGCATCGGGCAACACACGCCCAGGAGGAGGAGGAGGAATGAGCTCTATGGGTGGAGCAACAACAAAACCTACGGGCGGAGCCACGACTAAGCCGATAAACGGTGCTACAACAAAGCCGATAGATGGTGCTACGACAAGACCTTTGTAATTAAATAGGTAGCAGCAATATCATAACAGCGGAGAGGTGGTGGCAAAACATCCATAAACGCAAGAAAACGGTAGTAGCATAAGCCCTCCGTCCCCCAAAAGAACAAAGATTAAAGTAATAACCTATAGGCAGAATAAAAAATGGATTCAACAAGACAGCAGAAGATTGCACGACTCATTCAGCGTGACATCGCCGAGATTCTTCAGAAGGATATGGCAGACATCACACGAGGCACACTTGTAACGGTGACCGCAGCACGCGTATCGCCCGACTTGGGATATGCCAAGATATATATTAGCGTATTCCCATTTGACCGTAGTGCCGAGATGCTCGATAAGATCAAGGAGCAGAACTGGCTCATTCGCAAAACTTTGGGTGCACGCATCCGCAACCAGCTCAAGATTGTGCCTGAGTTGGAGTTCTTCATCGACGACTCGTTGGAGTATATCGAGAATATCGACAACCTCTTGAATAAGTAGGTCCTGGGCAGGAGCTAAGAGATCAATAGTCTAAAGTAAGGAGTGTTATGTTGTGGCTAAAGTTCTCGCGTCGCTATATGTTTTCTCCGAAGTCGCACTCGGTGATAAACATCATTTCGCTTGTGAGCGTCATCGCTGTGGCCATACCCACAGCGGCGATGATCATACTCCTTGCGATGTTTGGAGGACTGAGCAACACCATACAGACCATCTATTCGTCAGTAGATGCCGACATCGAAATTATAGCTAAGCGTGGCCAGACATTCGAGAGTGAGGCCCTCAACATCGAGACTATTGCCGAAAAGGAGGGCATTGTTGCCGTAGCACCATATCTTGAGCAGAGCGTTATGGTGGCCACCACGGCACGTCGTAGCACAGTGACACTAAGGGGTGTCGACACCTCCTATTTCGATGTACTACCCATAGAGCGATTCCTCGTGCGAGGCTCGCTACAGAGCCTTAGTCAGGGCAATGTGATTCTCGGCACAGCGGCGAGTGCTAGCCTAGGAATACCTGGCGTCAACTACCCCGTTGAGCTGTATGCCCTGAATCGTAAACAGCTCTCAACGCTGCTACCCACGAGCGGCATATCTCGCCATAAGTGCTGCTTGGGAGGTGTCATATCTGCCAATGCCGATATTGATGCAACATTTGCTCTCGTTGACTTAGGTGTTGCCGAAGAGCTTCTCAACTATCGAGGCAGATGGTCGGGCGTAGCAATCAAAGTTGGTGATAACAAACAGGTTGAGAGCGTGAAGCAGGAGCTTATGGCGGCAGTACCCGAGGAGTTTGAGGTGCGTACTCGCGGTGAGAAGAGTGCCGAGATGAATGCCTTGATACGCCTTGAGAGATTTGCCATAATACTCATAGGCTCGTTTATCGCCATCGTAGCAGCCTTCGCCATTGTGGGTGCTGTGGTGATGCTGATAACTGAGAAGCGTCGCGACATACGAACACTTCGCTCGATGGGTGCTTCGCGTGGACTCGTGCGTGATATATTTATTGGTGAGGGTGTGCTTCTCACACTCCTTGGTGTGGTGATAGGCACTGTGATAGGCGTAGGATTCTCGCTCGGCCAGCAACACTTCGGCTGGATAACAATACCTGGAAATATGGTCATCGACAGCTATCCAGTTGACCTTGCTCTGGGCGATACACTCCTTGTTGTGGGCATAATCCTCACTGCTGGATGGGGCATCTCGAGCCTAACTGTGCGAGCTCGTCTTAGCAAGGAGGATAAAATATAAAACTTTGTATATGAAGAGATTATCAAATATAGCAGTTCTCTGCTCAACACTTTTGGCAACGCTATGCCTTGCGGCGTGCGACGGTCCTAAGGCGATTCCCGACAAGGACCTTGTCAAGATTTTCCACGACGCCTTTCTGGCCAATGCCTATGTTGTAGAGTGCAAAACAAACGAGGATTCGTTGCTCCTATACGAGCCAATATTGGCACGCTACGGCTACACAGTCGAGGATATGCGACACACGGTGAGCACCATTGCAAGCCGTAAGAGTAGTCGCCTGAGTGACCTTGTTGGCGATGCCAGCACAATGCTCGAGGAGGAGAGTAAGATGTACAACTACCAGCTCCGCGTGCTCGACACGGTGGACAATGTAGCAAAACGCAAATATACGCGTGTGATGCACAGCGACTCACTAATCAGAGTGCGACGAATAAGCGACTCTACAAAGTTGCAAATAACACTCAAAGATATCGTTCCTGGTGAGTATAGCGTTGAGTTTGAGTATTATATCGACACAACAGACGAGAACCGCAACTCGCGAATCGAGGCCTACCTAAAGCTCAATGATGGCACACAGGCACATAGACACACAATGATGCTCAGCCGCTATCGCGACGGTAAGTACTCTCGAAAGTTTGTGGCCGACACGTCACACTGCGAGCTCTTCATAAATATGTTCTATCACCCTAAGTCTGAGGAGATTAAGAAACCAGATATAAAGATTAAGAATCTGAAAATCACCCGCGTAATACCCGTTGAGCAGGCAGTGGACAGCCTCTACGACGAGCAGATGGGTGCCACCATCTTCAACCATTGGTTCATTACCTCGTTTGCCGAGGATAAGGCAAAACCAGAACCTCGAAATAGCACACACCCCGAGGTAGTTGTACCTACTGACAATAGTGCAGAGACACCTGCTGAGGAGCATATAGATGAACAAGCAAAGAGGGGGGCAACGACTACTGCCAAGGAGCAAAAGCCAAACGGCGATAGAAAGCCAGAGGCCCAGAGGCCCACTGCAAAGTCAAACACACAAGCAAAGACGCCAGGTGTGACACGCGAGGGCAATACTCCAAAGGGCGGCAAAGCCACACCTCAGCAGACAAAGGGTGGTGGCAGCAGTGCAAAGAGTGGTGGCAAGCAGGCACCAAGCAGCAATAAGCCTGGTCAGAACCTCAAGAAACTAAACCCTCCAAAGAGTAACACTACAGCGAGTAGCAAGCGATGAATCGTAGGTTTGCATCACACTACGCCCTTATTGATGGGGAGTTGCGTCGCAACATTGTGGTCGAGGTTAACCCTTCGGGCAAGATTGTCGCGATAGTGGAGCGTGAGTCGCTCGACAATATGGCCAGCGTAGAGTTCTACCCCGGCATCCTCATACCAGGAATGGTGAACCTTCACTGCCACCTCGAACTATCGTATCTCAAGGGAGCTATCGAGGAGCATAGTGGCTTTGCTGGATTTGCACGCTCCATAGGTGCCGTGAGGAACAACTACACCGTTGAGCAACGCCTACACGCAGCATCTCTAGCCGACAGCGTAATGTGGCAGGAGGGCGTACAGGCTGTGCTCGACATCGCAAATGATGACCTTGTGATGGAGATCAAAGAGCGATCAAAAATTGAGTATCGCACCCTCTTTGAACTCTTTGGACTCGGCTGCAACTCAATAGACAAAGAGCTTAGTCTTGCCGACAAATATAGAGATGCTACAATCACTCCCCACTCGACATATTCACTTCAGGATGAGGTATTTAGACAGATATGCAAGGCCAACACATCAACCATCTCGATACACCTTCTTGAGTCCTCGTCCGAGATAGAACTATACGAGGGTCGTGGCTCGCTCAAGGAGTGGTACGACCGTATGGGTTGGGAGTGCGACTTTTTAAAGTACGGTAGTCCCGCACGACGTGTGGTGGAGAGTATCGAAGAGAGTCACAGCGTGGTGCTTGTGCACGGATGTAGAGCGACAAAAGAGGATGCTGCAATGCTCGACAAACACTTCAAAGGGGGTGTTACGTGGGCACTATGTCCCGAGTCTAACAGATATATCAGTTGTGATAGGCCACCTGTCGAGATGCTTCGTAACGAGGGTTGCCGCATAGGCATCGGCACAGACTCCCTGGCCTCAGCACGCTCGCTATCGATGATTGACAACCTACGCCAACTTGGTGATGTACCGCTAAATGAACTACTTACCTGGGCAACAAAGCACGGTGCTGAGGCTCTGGCAATGGAGCATCTCGGCGTGTTGGCCGTGGGCAAGAGTCCAGGAATCGTCGTTATCGAGGGTGTAGATATGCACAACCTCCGCCTTACACCCGAGAGCCAAGCCCGAAGGTTATTGTAAGAGAGATTGGCTCATAAGAATAGAGGAGTCAAATCCAGCATTAAATATAAGTTGTAGAAGAGGAGCATAACGCCAACAGAGCCCTCTTCTACAACTTTTTTTGGCATGGTTTTGGCACATAGGAGCTATTATTTAGTCTAAAAAGATTATGGAAAATGACAGAAAACAATAAAATTGTTTTGTCTCAACTATTAAATTTACTACCTTTGCGGAATATGAGCTAACGCAACAGAGGATAATAAGAGCTTAAGAGCTATGACTTCAGCATCAGTATTCGAAAAGGAGAGCAACAATAACGGCAGACTCGCACACTGCTACTACGACCCTGAAGCGGGGACGTGGCTGGCATACGGCAAGTCGGCATATGCTCTACGTAAGATGGTCAAAGGGGCTGGATACGACAACCTTAAAAGCTACTCGCTGGACTATGACACAGCTTGCTCGATGGTGGGTAGTGCCACATTAGAGGTGCTTTGTGAGAAACATACAACGCTCGAAAGGAGCAATGAGTATGTCTGCATCGAGACTGAGATAGAGTTCGACACGACAACCTACAACGAGTGGGTAGAGCATCTCAAAGAGGAGCGTAGACTCAAGCGTGAGATGTGGGTGGAGACACCCATAAGTGGCGAACTGCCCAAAGATGAGTTTATCAAGGATGGTATGTCGACTTTGGCACGACGCACAAAGCGAGTTGTTGATGCGGTATGTGCATTTATTGGGCTGGTGATATTCCTACCGCTATTCCTTGTGACATTCATCGCAGTACGCCTCGAGGATGGTGGCCCAGCAATATTCAAGCAGGAGCGTATAGGTCGCTTTGGTCGCCCTTTCAACATCTACAAGTTCCGCTCGATGCACACCGACGCCGAGAAGAGGGGTCCTACGCTCAGCCATAGCTGCGGAAAGCAGGATGAACGTCTGACAAAGGTGGGACGATTCATACGTGCACACCACATCGACGAGTTGCCTCAGCTATGGAATGTGCTCAAGGGCGATATGTCGCTGGTAGGCCCACGTCCCGAACGTATGTACTACATCACAAAGATTATGGAGTACGACAAGCGATACGAGTATCTATACCAGATTCGCCCAGGTATAACGAGCTACGCCACGCTCTACAACGGATATACCGACACGATGGAGAAGATGTTGCAACGTCTCGAGTACGACCTCTACTACTTGGAGCACAGGTCGTGGCGTTTCGATATGTCGATACTCTTTAAAACATTCTGTGCCATAGTCTTAGGCAAGAAGTTCTAATACAAAACAAATCGAAGATACCTCAAAAATATGAAGATTGCAGTTGCAGGAACAGGATATGTGGGATTGAGCATCGCAACGCTACTTGCCCAAAACAATGAGGTGACGGCCGTAGACATCATCCGCGAGAAGGTGGAGATGATCAACCGCCGTGAGTCACCCATCGAGGATAGCTATATCGAGAGGTATCTCAAGGAGGCAGACCTTAACATTCGTGCTACGCTCGATGCCCACGAGGCGTATCGAGATGCCGATATTGTGGTCGTTGCCGTACCTACGAACTACGATCCGCAGCTCAACCACTTCGACACGCACAACATCGAACAGGTGATCGACATTGTGCAGGAGGTGAACCCCGAAGCCGTGATAGTCATCAAGTCGACAATACCTGTGGGCTACTGCCGAAGTCTCTATGCTAAGTACGCCGAGCGTGGAGCCAAGCGTCTAAACCTAATCTTCTCGCCCGAGTTTCTGCGTGAGAGCCGTGCTTTGGAGGATAACCTATACCCCTCACGCATCATCATAGGACTACCCAACGCTATCGACAAGGAGGGCGAAACTCGAGAGAACGAGGCCATAGCAAGGCTCGTCGACATAGACCACACAGAGAGGATGGCACGACGCTTTGCAGAGCTTCTTGTCGAGGGGGCTTTGAAGGAGGATATCCCAGTGTTGTATATGGGCATCGAGGAGGCAGAGGCCGTGAAGCTCTTTGCCAACACCTACCTCGCCCTGCGTGTAAGCTACTTCAACGAGCTCGACACCTATGCCGAGATTAAGGGCCTCGACCCACAGGCTATCATCGAGGGCGTGGGCCTTGATCCCCGCATCGGCACACACTACAACAACCCATCGTTTGGCTATGGCGGCTACTGCCTGCCTAAAGATACAAAGCAGCTGCTGGCAAACTACAAGGATGTGCCACAGAATATGATGACTGCAATCGTCGAGAGCAACCGCACACGCAAGGACTACATCGCCGACCAGGTGCTACGCCGTGCGGGTTACTACACAGGTTCGTCGCCCTGGGAGGCATCGCGTGAGAGGGAGGTTATAGTGGGTGTCTACCGCCTAACGATGAAGGTGGGCTCCGACAACTTCCGACAGTCGTCGATCCAGGGTGTGATGAAACGCATCAAGGCAAAGGGTGCCAAAGTTATCATCTACGAGCCAACACTCGAGGATGGAACAATGTTCTTCGGCTCAAGGGTCGTAGGCGACCTCGATGAGTTCAAGCGTCTCAGCGACGTGGTTATCACCAACCGCTACCATAGCGACCTTGCCGACATCGAAGATAAGATCTATACACGCGACCTGTTTAGGAGAGATTAAATGAATACTGCTGCAAATAGCAAGAGGGTTGCCAGTAACACCCTCTTTTTGTATATCAGAATGCTCATTATGATGTGCGTGACGCTCTACACATCGAGAGTTGTTCTCGATGCACTTGGCGTTGTGGATTACGGTATATACAATGTGGTAGGAGGTCTTACTGTCTCTTTTGCATTCTTTGCATCCTCTCTATCGAATGCAACACAGCGTTTCCTCAACATTGAGATAGGCAAGAATGATAGTGGTGGTGTAGCACGAATATATAGTGCAAGTATTATAATTTATAGCGTAGCAATTATAATTGTACTTCTTGCCACAGAGGGTGTAGGATACTGGATATTAAATCATTCGCTTGTTATCCCCGCAAACCGTATGGAGGCGGCTAATTGGGTGTTGCACACCACAGCCTTAGGGCTTGCCCTTACGCTGATAGGCTCGATATATGACTCTATACTCATTGCGTATGAGAATATGAAAATTTACGCCTATCTGAGTATATTCGAAACATTACTACGTCTGGTTGCAGCATTTGTTATTCTACACGTCAGTTTCGATAAGCTTAAGCTATATGCCACCCTATATTTAGCCTCGGTGCTCATCGTTAGACTTATGACGATACTCTATTGCAAGTATAGATATCACGACTGTCAATTTAGGCGTATAAGAAGATATGGTCTGATAAAGAGCATCCTTGGATTTATAGGCTGGAATGGGTTGGGTACAGCAGTATGGATGATAAATGAGCAGGGAGTAAACGTCCTACTTAACATCTTCTTTGGCCCTATAGTAAACGCTGCACGAGGAGTAGCCACACAAGTGGGTGCCGCAGTGAATAACTTTAGTAATAGCTTCTTTACTGCCATACGCCCTCAGATCATAAAATCTTATAACACAGGGGAATTCGACTACTTTTACAAGCTAATATACTCTGGTTCAAAGTATGCATTCTTTCTAATTTGGGTTATCTGCCTACCTTTAATTCTACGCAGTAGCGATGTATTGCAACTATGGTTGAAAGAGGTGCCTGAATATGCAAGTAGTATTGTGCAATGGGTCATTATATTCTACTGTATCAACGTACTCACCAACCCTCTATGGAGTGCCGTTCAAGCTGTTGGTAAGCTCCGCAACTATGTACTTATTGGCAGCATCATCTTCTTAGCAGCATTTCCCATAAGCTATATACTACTCAAGCAAGGAGCATCACCTATTGCTGTTTTTCAGACTATTGCCATTACTCGTGTGGTCTACCTCGCAGTATCTGTGCTCATTGTTAAACAACTTATGAGTTTCTCACTAAAGAGATACATACGCGAAGCGATATGGCCAATAGTCAAGATCATCATACTATCTGGAACAATAGCCTACGTCTTAGACCTGTGCATTCCCAACAGCACATTAGGTCTTATGGTTATGACCTCGCTAAGCATATTTGCAACATTAATTGTAATATACGTCGTAGGTAGCACCAAAAGTGAACGAGACGTGGTAATGTCGAAAATTAAAATACTCACACGCAATGTCACACCAAATAATGAATAAAATTAAGGGACGTAGCTTTAAAGAGCTATTGGCAATCTTTGATGAGAAGTATGGTCTCGGCTTGTTGGAGCGTATCTTTGCGGTAAATTGGTTTAATCCTTTTGCCACACTATGGCTCAACTTTAGGAGTTTTCCAGTCGCTCAGGCTATACGATTTCCAGTGTGGTGCTATGGCCGTCCTCGCTTCTATGGACTAAGTGGCAAGATGGTTGTTGATGGAGAGATAAAACCGGGAATGATACACCTAAATAGAGTTATGGTGGGAGCACCATCAAATATGGGGGTCCAGACCGAAATTCTAAATAATGGACTCATTATATTCAGGGGCAAACTCCATATAGGCACAGGAGATAAGATTGTTGTGGGCCGCAATGCCACACTCACAATCGGTGCAAACTCAAAAATTGGGGATATGTGCAACATAGGATGCTTCGAAAGCATCACACTTGGTGATGTTATGCGTATTGCACACCGCTGCCAGATTTTTGATAGCAACTACCACTTTATAACAAACCTCAATCGCGGCATAATTCCTAACTACAAGCACCCTGTAAAAATAGGTAAGGGGTGCTGGATATGCAATTCATCTACAATTGCTTGCGGCACAACACTTCCAGACTACACCATAGTCGCGAGCAACTCTGTTGTGAATAAAGACCTATCGCATATCGCCAAAGGCTCACTAATCGGAGGCATCCCAGCCAAGGTTATAACTGAGGGCACACGCCGCATCTTCAATAGCAGAGTTAAGCAGCAGGTTGAAGCGTTTTATAAAGTAAACCCTCTATCGGAATATAAAATAGATGAGTCAATAGATATTGAAGAGTTCTCACGATTAGATAATTTGAAGTAGAATTATGACTCCTAAAGTAATACACTACTGTTGGTTTGGACGCAATCCCTTGCCACCTCTAACCAAGAGGTGCATCAAGTCGTGGAGACGTTATCTGCCCGATTACGAGATCAAGGAGTGGAACGAGGATAACTTCGATGTCTCGATCATACCCTATACACGCGAAGCCTACGAGGCAAAAAAATATGCCTTTGTGAGTGACTATGCACGCTTCTGGATTCTTTATCACTATGGCGGAGTATACTTCGATACCGATGTCGAGGTGATTAAACCTATGGATAAACTTATCCAGGCGGGGGCCTTTATGGGCTGCGAAAATGAATACATTGAGCCTACAGCAACAGATGAGGCAACAGAGCTAAGTCTTGATGTTGCCCCAGGTTTAGGTCTGGGAGCAGAGCCAGGAATGGAGATATATGCAAAGTTGTTGGATGCATATAGCCAAACGCACTTTATCAACGAAGACAACACTATCAACCTAAAGACCGTCGTTGCATACACTACAGAGGTACTCAAAGAGTATGGACTAAAATATGTGGACGGTATTCAGAAGTGTGGAGGTATTACGATCTACCCCAAAGAGTATTTCTGTCCTAAGAACTATATCACATTCGAGACCAATATTACAGATAAGACATATACCATTCACCACTATGATGGTAGCTGGCTACCACCATACGACAAATTCAAGAGATGTATAAGACAGATTTTTGGCAAAAGACTAATCAACCTTGTCTACTACATTCGTCGTAAATGTAAAAGATAATACGATATGCTATATATATTAAATCTTATATTCTCTTGCTTATACCTATCGCACATACGAGAGGAGAACGGATGTGTCAAATTCCTTCTTAAGGCCTCTCCCGTAATACTGCTATGGGTGTTGATTATTGGTGGACAGGATAATATTGGTGCTGATTACAACAACTATCTCACATATTTTAGTTATCCATTCTATGAGGTTCGATTTGAGCCGCTTTTTGTGGAGTTGTCACGCCTATGCTACAATATTGGAATTCAGGGACAAGGACTATTCTTCGTCTATGCTGCGATAAATGCGATTGTTATATTCATAGCATCTTACCGATTAGGCATTAGACATTGGGCGATATTCTTCTTCTTATTTGTTACCGTATCAACATTCTTTAATAACCAGATGAATGGCCTCAGACAGTGTACAGCGGTGTCACTTGTCTATTGGGCGTTTGCGGAGCTATACAACTCTAAAGTTAAGGGCACGACACTCATCCTGTTCGCGACTGGATTTCACTTCTCTGCAATCGTAAATATCATCTTCTTGTTTTTTAAACGTCTGACAAACCTATTAACCACATATCCAAGGCTTCTTCTTGTAATAACACTTGTCGTTTCGCTGCTACCTACAGACGAATCTATCAACTCAGTACTATTCGACATCATTCCAGACGAATTATCAGAGGAGACTGGGTATGAACAGATGTATGATGGAGACTACGAGATGAGCAAGGGTGTTGACCTTGTTGTAAAGCTATCTAAAATAATTCTAATACCTATCTATTGGCTTAGTATAGGTCTATTACGCGATGATCGTCTAACGCCCAAAGAGAGTCTATTCTTTAGATTTGGACTACTATCCTACACGTTGCGTTGTGTGCTTTTGGTGAACAATCTAATCGGCCGCTTCTCATATTTTTTTTGGATCCCATCAATACTTCCAATATACTACCTCTGCGTAGATCTTAAAAATAAGAATAGGAGACTTGAAATGATTGGCACGCTACTATACTGCTCTGTCATATATTTCTACAAAGTATTCGCTGAGATTGGCGAGTATAAATCATCATTTATATACTTTGACTAAATCTATAAAGGCTACTATGAAAATTAGTGTTATTGTACCAGTTTACAATACTGAGACATACTTATGCCAATGCATAGAGAGCATTATCAATCAAACATATAGAGATATTGAAGTAGTTCTTGTTGATGATGGCTCGACCGACACAAGTGGCGAAATATGTGATAACTACGCCCTTTCGGACCACCGCATAAAGGTTGTTCACAAAGAGAATGGAGGACTGAGCGATGCTCGCAATTGTGGTATGAACATAGCAACAGGAGACTACATCATCTTTATTGACAGTGATGACTACTGGGCTGCACACGACTCTTTAGAGACGTTGGTTGCCGAGGCAAAGATAAGTCCCGAATGCGACTTCATAGGTTTTAACTGCTCATACTTATACCAATCAACCAACAAGTTAAAGCGATGGAGACCATACTCCAAAGCCGTTGAAGAGTCAATTGCTCCATCTGAGTGCATAAAACACTTGGTTGCAAGTGGAGTATTTCCTATGAGTGCCTGTTTTAAACTAATCAAAAGATCGATTATAACAGACAATCTCTACTTTACACCAAGTACTACTGCTGAGGACATTCCCTGGTTTATCAATCTGCTTGAAAACACCCAAAAGTGTCGCTTCATAAATTTGTATATGTACGTTTACCGCAAGGATGTACCTACATCTATAAGTTCATCATTCAGCTTGAAGAAATTTAACGATTTATTTGTTATATTAGCAGCGGAAATTAATAAAAAACGCAGCTGGAGTGTAGAGGCTCAAGATGCGATACTCTCCTTTTTTGCATTTGAGCTATGCATTCTGCGTGCTATGACTGGTTATATGACCAAAGCTGAACGTGAAGAAGCCTTAACAAAACTATATGACTATAACTGGCTATTAAGATATCAAACAAACCCCAAGGTACGATGTGTTGCTCGTATCGAAAAGTTTGTCGGTAGAAGGGCTGTCAACACAATGCTATATATCTATTTAAAATATAGAATGTCGTAATCTGTAAAGGAGATATCGCAATGAGGATTTTACTTGTCATAACACGCTCGGAATTGGGTGGAGCACAGACGGTTGTCGCTGAGCTGGCGAATAGATTCTGCGGCGAGCACGAGGTCGTAGTGGCTGCTGGCGAGGGCGACGGAAAGCTCTTTGAGATGCTCGATAGTCGCGTGACAAGGGTGGAGTGTAAACATCTGCAACGAGCACTCTCGCCACTCAAGGACCTGAGGGCCGTCATAGAGCTTCGACGCATTTACCGCCGTTATCGCCCCGACGTGGTGCATCTCCACTCCTCAAAGGCTGCAACATTGGGTCGTGTGGCATTTCCTCGACAAAAGATTGTATACACCGTTCACGGCTTTGACTCTATACGCGTTGCCTTTCGCAAGTTTCTACCCATTGAACGAGCACTACAACACCGCTCAAGAGCCATCGTAGCGGTGAGCAACTATGACAAACACAACCTTGAGAATGAGGGCATTAACAACAACATAGTAACCATTCACAATGGCTTGCAAAAGCCTTGCATAGCAATAGAGCCAGGGCATAAAGCACTCTTCGAGAGATATGGCAAGGTGGTGCTCTGCATAGCTCGCCTAAGTGCGCCCAAGCTTCCCGAGCTCTTCGTCGCGACGGCACGCGAGCTTCCCGACTATGGCTTCGTGTGGATTGGCAACCAAGAGGGCGTAGAGTCGCTCGGCGAGATACCCTCAAACTGCCATTTCTTAGGAAACATCGTGTCGGCAGGTGGATACTGCTCGTTAGCCGACATCTTTATGCTTCCATCTAACTACGAGGGTCTTCCGATGGTGATCATCGAGGCTATGAGCCACGGCTGCCCTGTGGTGGCATCGAACGTGGGCGGCATAAGCGAGATAGTGGAGAACGGAGTGAACGGATACGTGGTAAACAACGCGGCAAAAGAGTTTGCCGAGAAGATATCTTATATCCTTGCCGAACCTAAGCGATATGAACAATTCAGCGGGGCTGCAGAGCAGACATACATCGACTCGCTTACTGCAGACAAAATGGCTAACAAATATTTAGCGATATACAAATCAATACTTTAACACTCTCTACACACGATGCTAATCCACTCGCTATCGCCCACCCACACAACGCTTCTTCAGCTGCTTCGCTACGCACTTTGCGACAATGCCGAAGCACCTAAGATTGCCACAACGCCCAACTGGGACGAGATGCTCAAGGTAGCACAAAAGCAGGGCATAGCACAGATCGTGTGGCACGGCATCGAGAAGCTACAACAACAGGGGCTCATAGCTGGCGAGCACCTACCTACAAAGCAGACTCGCCTGAGCTGGGCCTATCACAACTCAAGACTCGTAAATCGCTACGAACAGCAAACTGGGGTCATAACCAAGCTCGCCAAGGCTCTACACAACGAGAGCATAAACATACTAATACTCAAGGGCTACGGGCTGAGCCTCTGCTATCCACACCCCGAGCAGCGTGCTTGTGGCGATGTGGACATCTGGCTTATAGGCAACCAGGAGCTGGGCAACAAACTTCTCGAAAGAGAGTTCGGAGTGAAGGTCGACGACACGAAACACATACACACCACATTCAAGCTCGACGGCATAATGGTCGAGAACCACTTCGACTTCTTAAACACACACTCGCACCCCTCAAATAGAGCTATCAACAACACCCTCAAGGAGTTAGCCAAAGAGAGTAAGGCTATTAGGCTTGGCGACGAGACAATCTACATTCCAAGCGTCAAGTTTCACTCACTCTACCTTCTACGTCACGCGGCATCGCACTTTGCGGCCGTTGAGATTGCTCTTCGCCATATTGTCGACTGGGCGATGTTCGTAGAGTGCCACCACGCTGAGATTGACTGGGAGTGGCTTAGGGAGATGGCACGACGATATAATATGGAGAGGTTCCTCGACGTGACAAACTCACTGGCCATAGAGCTCTGTGGAGTAGACTGCCGCCTCGTGCCCAACACCACACACCACACAGAACTTGCTCGCCGAATCCTCTGCGACATCCTCTCGCCAGAGTTTACCAAGAGACAGCCGCAGGGTGGTCTACTCAAGGTCGTAGGCTTCAAGCTACGCCGCTGGTGGGCACATCGCTGGAAACAGCGTCTGGTCTACAGCGACACGCTCGTGAGCATATTCCTCAACCAGCTATGGAGCCATATATTAAAACCCAATAACCTAAAAAAATAGATCATTATGTATTCACAACCTATCACCCATTTACATCGTACGGCATTCCTCATTGCCCTCGACTGCTCGACATCGATGCAGGGGTTGACCAAGCTCAACAATAGGGTTATGCGTAAAGCAGAGGCTGTGGCTGTAGTGTGCAACTTTATAATCGACGAACTCCTTGAGCGTGCAACACGCCACTCTGACGTGAGAAACTACTACGATATCTCCATAATAGGATATACAGAGAACGACATAACACCTATAATACCCTACCACTGCGATAAGTTTATCTCGATTTCTGAGTTGGCTAAGTATGCCCCACCAACAAAAGAGTGGTGCTTCACAAGCGACGAGACTAACCAACAGGCCGACTTCACACTGCGTGAGTGGGTGAAGCCCTTAGCAAAGGGACGTACACCTATGCACGCGGCATTGACACACATCTACACCCTCGTTGAGAGGTGGTGTGCTCAGCCTGAGAATAGAGATAGCTTTCCACCAATGGTATTCAACATAACCGATGGCGAGGCCAACGACGCAACACCCGACGAGCTGGTCTCTATTGCCGAACATATACGCGAAACGGGAACTAACGACGGAAATACACTCCTAATAAACATACACCTGGGTAATCTCAACAACGAAGATATGGCGACAAGCGAGATATTCCCCTCGGACTTTGGCTGTCACGCCGAGTCGGAGTACCAGATGATGCTCTACAGAATGTCGAGCGTTATGCCACGCGAGCTGGAGCCCGTAATCGAGGCTGTATGCCCAGATAAGAGACAACCTCCATATAGAGCTGTAGGCTTCAACGTGACACCTGGCGAGCTGCTCAACATACTCAACATCGGCTCTGAAAGCATAAATATCGCATAGCTATGAGGATGACGACAATCGTAGAGTTTCGTGAGGCTATCCAGCAGGCCGAGACCTCGCTACTTTCGCTCAAAGGGATAGAGGTCGAGCCACACACCCTTAGCCACACACGCCACTTTGCAGAGTGCTGGGCAACACTCGAGGACCGCAGAGTACTCATCTATGCACCCATCACACCTCAGGCAATGGCCTACGCTGAGCGTGCCGCTGAGGCTCTCGGTGCAACCAACTCGCGAGCACTAAGCCCCTATACAATCTATTACGATGAGCTACTACTACGCAACGGCAGACGTTGTCCAATCATCGTGGAGCGTCCGCTACGAGGCATACCTCTCTCGGAGATGCTATTCACACTCAAGCACGAGACCCTCATCAAGGGGCTAAACGAGTTTTGCAATGCACTAAGAGCCAATAACATAAGCCACAACAACCTTCATATAGAGAATATCCTTGTGGATAATACCTCGGCGTGGCACGCCATACGCCAGTACTACACATCATCACCATCGGGTGGTGACGATGCATCATTCGAGCAAATCGAGGCTCTCATCTGTCGTAATGCGATGGCCGACAGCGACTACAGTGAGTTGCACGACAAGGTGGCATCGTACACATCTCACTCCACTCTCGGCTCAGCACTCACTCAGGTCGAGGAGAGTGGTCTTATTGGCTTTAACAACGAACGCGGTGAAAGAGTTATAGAGTGCAAATACCTATGGGCCAGCGATTTTGCCGAGGGCCGCTCGATGGTCCTCAACACTGAGCAGCGTATGGGACTCATCGACAGCAACGGGCGTGAGGTTATAGCGTGCTCTTACGATGAGGTTGAGTATGATCCCAACACAGGGCAGTCGTGGGTGCTAAACGATGGGGTATGGGCAGAATTTGACTACCTCGGAAATCAGATAAGTGGCTGGAGCAACGAGAATTAGTGTGAAGTCGTGGTGTCGCAACCCTTGAGGTCGACAACCACGATTTCGCTTTGTGTGCCTATACGAAAAGGAGGTCCCCAGAGCGAGAGGCCCTGCATAACGTAGGCGTGCGTAGAGCCCCACTTACGATAGCCGTGGCTCTGGTCGTAGATGATGTCGGTAAGCCAGTTCAATGGCCACACCTGGCCACGATGCGTATGTCCAGAGAGGTGAAGGTCTACGCCGAGTTGCTCGCTATGGGCAATGTCGTAGGGCTGGTGGTCGAGAAGTATTGTAAATAGCTCGCCTGGCACCGTGGCAACAAGCTCGCGTGAACTCTTACGACGACGATTCATCCTATCGTCGCGACCAATGATAGCAACGCCCGAGTCGAGCAGCGAGAGGCTATCGCGAAGCACAACAATGGGTGTGGTGCTTAGGTAGTCGAGACACTCATCAATGCCACTAATATACTCGTGGTTACCGAGAGCCATATAGACACCATCTGCCGCCTTTATCCTGCCAAGCACCTCATTCATAGAGGCCTGACGAACAGGAGTGATGCTATTATCAATCAAGTCGCCAACAATCACAACAACATCAGGTTCGAGGTCATTGATCCTCTCCACATAGCGTTCGAGCATCTGTCGAGTAGTGCCATAGCCGAGGTGAATATCGCTAACGGCAACAATGCGAAGAGACTCTGCACATAGTTTGTCGCTCTGTATCGTAATAGTCTCAGTGCGAGGGTTACGATAGTTTATATATCCATAGGTAAGCAACAGGAGAGTTGCTGCAAGGGCACACCACACACCACCCTTAAATGGTGGAAAGATGAGGTGCAAGAGATCGGCACCGATGGTAGCAAGAGTCATATACAGGATAAAGACAAGCCACACAGAGCCAACAGCAAAGAGCGTGCGTTGCAACCACACAAAACCCCCAACGCCTCGCATTGCAAAGGCCACAAAGAGCGACACTGCAACTATCCAGAAGAGCACAATAAAGGCCACTCTCACAACCATAGGGACGGCGGAGAGGGCCTGAAGTAGACGTATAAAGATATAGGTGTTGGCTCCAAGATAGAGCAACAACATAGCAACCATTCCCACAATCATAACGCACTCAGCACATTAGGTTGAACTATATACTTAGACCGATAAATACTTCGCGTGACGCCCAGCAGTCTTAATTCACAACCTCTTCACGCCACGACGCTCTGCCTCCTCCTCCATCAATTTATAGGCCGCATCGTAGTCGTTAGGGATAATACCATCGAGGATAGCGTTTTTGATTACCTCCTTAATCTCGCCAATGATGCTCGAGGGTGGGAGATTGTAGGTCTTCATAATGAGATCACCCGTGATAGGTGGCTGGAAGTTACGCACACGATCACGCTCCTCTAAATCACGCAGTTTCTCGCGAACAAGCTCAAAATTACGCAGATAGCGTTGCACCTTACTATCAATACCCGAGGTGATGTCGGCCTCGCACAGGAGCATAAGGCTGTCGATGTCGTCGCCCGCCTCAAACAGGAGACGGCGAACTGCAGAGTCGGTGATGATCTCCTCTGAGAGGACGATAGGACGCATATGCAGAAAGACCATCTTCTGCACAAAACGCATAGGCTCTGCAAGCGGAAGACGCAGACGACGGAAGATCTGTGGCACAAGCTTTGAGCCAACAGCCTCGTGCTGATGGAAGGTCCATCCTGCACGCTGGTCGTAGGCCTTAGTGATTGGCTTACCAATATCGTGAAGGAGTGCTGCCCAGCGGAGCCAGAGGTCGTCGGTACGCTTGGCCACATTGTCGAGCACCTTCATTGTGTGTTCGAAGTTATCCTTATGAGCGTGCTTGCCACGACGCTCTATGCCTGCCATACGGTCAAGCTCGGGGAGAACATACTTCAACAGTCCTGACGAACGCATCAACGTGAGGCCGATAGAGGGGACTGGTGAAGCGAGTATCTTGTTAAGTTCCACGGAGATACGTTCACGCGTGATAATCTTAATACGCTCTGCCTGACGTGTGATGCCATCGAACGTCTCATCGTCGATGTCGAATCCGAGCTGCGAGGCAAACCTCACAGCACGCATCATACGCAGTGGGTCGTCCGAAAATGTCTTATCGGGCTCACAAGGGGTGCGGATGATGCAATCATCAAGGTCGTCAAGACCACCAAACGGGTCGACAAGCTCGCCAAACCTTGTGCCATTGAGACACCAGGCGAGGGCATTTATCGTGAAGTCACGACGACGCTGATCATCCTCCAACGTGCCTGGCTCAACCTGTGGATTACGCGACTCGGGGGTATAGCTCTCGCGACGAGCACCCACAAACTCGACCTCAGTATCACGCCAATGGAGCATCGCTGTGCCATAGGTCTTATAGATAGTGACCTTAGCACCCAGCTCGCGGCCAAGCTCCTCGGCAACGGCAACACCGTTGCCAACCACAACGACATCAATGTCGGTGGACGAGCGACGAAGGTAGTGGTCACGAACATAGCCGCCGATGACATAGGCTTCAACGCCTAAGCGGTCGACAACAGACTGTATATGCTTGAATATAGGGTGTTTCAGTGGCATCGGCTACTTCTCAAGGTTATGGGAACGGCGAATACAACGCTGATAGATAGCTACCGTATTCTCAAGGCCCCAATAGAGTGCATCGCTAATGAGTGCGTGGCCAATAGAGACCTCGTCGACCCAGGGGATACGCTCGATGAAGTACTGCAGGTTCTCGGTATTGAGGTCGTGACCAGCATTGAGACCAAGACCCACACGGCGAGCCTCCTCGGCGGCAGCAACATATGGGGCAATGGCAGCCTCACGATCCTTTGCATAGCCCGAAGCATAGGCCTCAGTGTAGAGCTCTACGCGGTCGGCACCACACTCCTTAGCGGCTGTAACCATCTCAGGAACAGGATCAACAAAAATAGAGACACGAATACCCACCTTATGGAAACGGTCGGCCATAGACTTGAGGAAGTCGCGATGTTTGATGGTGTCCCAACCAGCAGACGAGGTGATAGCATCCTCAGCATCGGGGACAAGAGTTACCTGAGCGGGACGCACCTCTTCGACAAGCTCACAGAAGCTCTCGATGGGATTACCCTCGACATTAAGCTCGGTGGCGATATTGGCCTTGAGCTCACGGACATCGCTGTAGCGGATGTGGCGAGCATCGGGACGAGGGTGGACGGTGATGCCATCTGCACCAAACTTCTCGATATTGAGAGCTGCCTCCAACAAATTGGGCATATTTCCGCCGCGTGAATTACGCACAACGGCAATCTTATTGATATTTACGCTTAGTTTTGTCATAATTTTCATATCTTTGCAAAAGCAAAGTTACGATTTTTTTTCATTCTGCGACAATGAACATTATACTTTTTTCTCGTAAAGAGCTCAAACATCGTCCTGAGCAGCTTCGAACAATCATCGAGTCAATCACACGACACGGTTTGGAATACTCTATAAATGAGGATTTTGCAAACATTATCGAGAGCCATACAGGGATAAAAATCGCTCCAGAGCACAGATACACAAACTTACCCCAGGCAACGGGCAACGACCTGCTTGTGACCTACGGTGGCGACGGCACACTGCTCGATGCTGTCGAGCTTAGACCCACAGCCGAGACCCCCATTGTGGGTATCAACTGCGGACGCTTGGGCTACCTCACAGCCGACGATGGCAAGGGTATCGAGGAGCTCTTTGAGCATATTGTGCGTGGCACACTCCACCTTGAGCGTAGGCAGCTGCTGAGTGTCGAAGCAGAGATAGCGAGCGGTGGCAAGTGCTTAGCTCTCAACGAGGTAACAATACATCGCCACGGAGCTACGATGATCTCTGTCGAGGCTATGGTCAACGATAAGCACATAGCTACCTACCACGGCGACGGCCTAATAATCTCGACACCAACAGGCTCTACAGCCTACTCGCTGAGTGCTGGAGGACCTATTGTCGACCCTATGTGCAACTGTCTGATACTCTCACCTCTTGCACCCCACAACCTCACGATGCGTCCGATAGTCATCCCCGACAGCAGCCACATAACACTTAGGCTTAATGCTCGAGGTGGCGAGGTATTCCTCTCGTCGGATAACCGTACATACACGCTTAAGGATGGAGCAACAATCGAGCTACACAAAGCAACCGAGGAGCTAATTCTTGCAACACCACACAATAACTCGTTCTACGACACGTTAAGAGAAAAGATGATGTGGGGCGTGGACAACCGCTAAAAACACCCCAAAATCGCAGTTTTTATTCTTAGCGTATAACACTGAGAGTAAGGGCATTAGTGCCATATATCGCGTATACGCGTAAGAAAAAGTGAAAACGAGATTGTGAAAATTTAATTAAATTGCTTATATTTGTCGGATAATATGTTAAAGCAGAAAGCAATACCACAACACGTAGCCATCATTATGGATGGCAATGGCCGCTGGGCAAAGCAGCACGGCAAGGAGCGTTATGAGGGTCATATCGCCGGTGTCGAGTCGGTGCGTCGTGTGTTGCGTGCTGCGACAACACACGGTGTGAAGTATCTCACGCTCTACGCTTTTTCTACCGAGAACTGGGGACGTCCCGCAGCCGAGGTTGAGGCCATTATGGAGCTATTCTGCAAGAGCGTGGTGGCCGAGAGCCCTGAACTCATCAAGGAGGGCGTAAAGGTGCAGATCATCGGTGAGCGTCGCGGATTCTCAAGCCGTGTGGTAGAGCTCATCGACCAGATCGAGAGAGCAACTGAGGGTGGCCAGAGGCTAACCCTCGTGTTGGCATTCAACTACTCGTCGCGTCGTGAGCTGATGCTAGCCACACAGGATATTGCTCGACGTGTGAAGGCGGGCGAGATTAGTGCCGACGAGATCTCGGAGCAGACAATAGCCCAGAGCCTTATGACACGCTCTATGCCCGATCCCGACCTCATTATCCGCACAAGTGGTGAGTGCCGCCTGAGTAACTTTTTGCTCTGGCAGGCATCGTATGCCGAGTTCTACTTCCCCGAGGTGCTGTGGCCCGACTTCGACGAGGAGGAGTTTGAGAAGGCTCTCGAGGTATTCGCCTCGCGTGATCGCCGCTACGGTTTAGTTACTGAAGAATAGAGAAGCAAGATGATAAAACTCTTAAAAATCACAATAGCATTGTTGCTACTTGTCGTGGGTGTTAGCAATGCCTCGGCACAGCAATCAGCACAATACAGCCTTGGCAACGAGTTTAGCTCAGAGCTCATCGACTCGGTAGACTTCGACAAAGATGCTCCGATGTTCACCGACCAGACTCCCAAGCTCTACTACATCCGTAAGGTGAATCTCCACGGCGTGAAGTATCTCAACCACAGCATCCTCAAATCCTCAGCGGGACTCATCGAGGGTGACTCTGTATATCTGCCCAGCAACTTCATCTCGAACGCTATGCAGCGTCTCTGGGCACCACGCTACTTCTCTAATATCGAGATGGGTGCCACAATCGAGGGTGATTCGCTCGACTTGGAGATATTCCTCAAGGAGCGTTCGCGAATCCTCACCTGGGATTTCGAGGGTGTCACAAAGAGCAAAAAGGAGGATCTGCGTGATATGCTCAAGCTCAAGCGTAACTCCGAGCTCTCGGACTACATCATCGACAAGAACATAAAGCTCATCAAGCAGCACTACTCAGAGAAGGGTTTTCGCACCTGTAATGTTGGCGTGCGTATCGACAACGACTCGATATACGAGCAGTGCGTAAACGTGACATTTATTATCGACCGTGGCCCTAAGGTGCGTGTCGGCAAGATTAACTTCATCGGCAACGAGGAGTTCGATGACAAGCGACTACGCCGCACATTCAAGAAGACACACCAGAAGAGCGTACTCTTCTTCCTCAACCGTAAGCTCCTCGAGGAGGACTATGAGGAGGATAAGCTCAAGATGCTCGACTTCTACAACTCGCAGGGTTTCCGCAATGCCCACATCGTGCGTGACTCTATCTACTTTATCGACGACGTGACTCTTGGTGTCGACATCGAAGTATCGGAAGGTAACCGCTTCTATGTGCGTAACATCAACTGGGTGGGTAACTCTATCTACGAGACAGAGCGTCTCGAGACAATGCTCGGCATACAGCCTGGCGACGTCTACGACAAGAAGTCGTTGCACAAGCGTCTGGGTATCGGCCGCGAGATGAACCCCGAGGAGATATCTATCTCGAATCTCTACAAGAATAACGGCTATCTGATGTCGCAGATCGAGCCTGCCGAGATGGTTGTAGGCCCCGACTCGCTCGACCTCGAGATTCGCATCTTTGAGGGTAAGCCTTTCACGGTCAACAATGTGGGAATTTCGGGAAATATGCGTGTCAACGACGAGGTTATCCGTCGTGAGCTCTACGTGCGTCCTGGAGAGTTGTACAACCAGTCGCTCTTGATGCAGACAATGCGTACGCTGATGGGTATGGGTCACTTCGATGAGCAGGCACTGCAACCCGACATTCAGCCCGTATCCGACGAGCTTGTCGACGTCAACTTCCCTCTCGTGGAGAAGGCTTCCGACCAGTTTAACATCGCCGGTGGTTGGGGTTCTGGAACATTCGTGGGCTCTGTGGGTATCACCCTCAACAACCTCTCTATGCGTGACTTCTTCAAGAAGGGTGCGTGGCGACCATACCCTTGTGGTCAGAACCAGAAGCTCTCAATCTCGGGACAGACAAACGGTACATACTACAAAGCCTTGTCGCTGAGCTTCACCGACCCTTGGTTTGGAGGTCGCCGACCTAACTCATTCTCTGTATCGGGATATGTGTCGGAGCAGAACAACGCCTACTACGTATGGCAGAACGCTACGATGTACTATCGCTCGATAGGTGCTGCCATAGGCTTCGGTAAGCGTCTGCAGTGGCCAGATCCATACTTTACGTTCTACGGCGAGTTGGGCTACCAGCGTTATGGCCTTAAGGGCTGGAACTCTTTCATCATCAGCGACGGTGTGGCAAACACCCTTTCGCTCAAGCTCGTGTTGCAGCGTTCGTCGACAGACTCACCGTTCTACGCCCGCTCAGGCTCAGACTTCACACTCTCGGTGCAGGCAACACCTCCATTCTCGCTTTGGGATGGCAAGGACTACAGTAGCTCGACACTCTCAGACCAGGACAAGTATCGCTGGATTGAGTTCCACAAGTGGTTGCTCAAGGGTCGTTGGTACTTCCCTCTCACAGCAAACCAGAACCTTGTGTTGATGCTGGGTGCCGAGATGGGTTACTTGGGCCACTATAATAAGAATAAGGTGTCACCATTCGAGCGTTTCGAGGTGGGTGGCGACGGTATGACCGGATATAATATATATGGTGTCGATATCATCGCTATGCGTGGTTATGAGGATGGTGCTCTCGACCCATCGAACTACTACTCTGTGGGCTACAATAAGTACACAATGGAGCTCCGCTACCCTATCATTATGAAGCCAAGCTCGTCGATCTACGTGCTCGGATTCTTGGAGGGTGGTAACGGCTTTAACTCGTGGAAGGAGTTCTCGCCATTCAAGATCAAGCGTTCGGCAGGTGTCGGTGTGCGTCTCTACCTCCCTATCGTGGGTATGATTGGTGTGGACTGGGGCTACGGCTTCGACCCAGCATACGGCAAGACCGAGCGTAGCGGCTCGCAGTTCCACTTCGTACTCGGACAGCAGTTCTAAGCAGCGAATTGGACGAGCAGAGAGTAATAATTTTTAGCGTTTGGCAATAAAATTGCAGTTCAGAACTTTAGTATAGTAAAACCTACAGAGTATGAGACGACTTATTGCAGCAGTTGCGGTGTTGCTACTCAGCATAGCGGTGGCATCGGCACAGAACTATATGGTAATCGACAGTGAGCGAGTATTCAAGTCGCTTGTGGAGTACAACGACGCCCTAAATGAGATTGAGCGACTCTCAAAGGCCTACCAAGAGAAGGTCGACGAGAAGTTTGGCGAGGTGGAGAGTCTCTACAACAGCTACATATCGCAGCGTGCAGCACTGGGCGAATACACACGCCAGCAGCGTGAGCAGCAGATACTCTCGCTCGAGAAGGAGGCCACAGAGTTTCAGGAGTCTGTATTTGGCACAGATGGCGTGATAATGAAACGCCGTATGGAGCTTATACAGCCAATACAGCAGCGTGTGTTCAAGGCAATCGAGAATATCGCTAAAGAGCAGGGCTACGACCTTGTAATCGACATCTCGGCAAACCCCACAGTGCTATACTACTCCACAAAGGTAGACTACACCGACCGCGTAATCGAAGCTTTGAAGAAGTAATGAACAAAATAGAGTAAGAGATTGATTAACAAATAAATAATTTACAGACAATGAAGAAGATTTTCAGACTAACCCTCGCCGTGGCACTCGTAGTGATGAGTGTGGCAACGGCTTCTGCACAGAAGTTTGGCCGTGTTGACGTAGCAGCCATCATCCCTAATATGCCTGAGTATAAGGAGGCCATTGCAAACCTCGAGACATACGGCAAGGATCTGCAGAACCAGCTCGAGATGATCCAGGTGGAGCTCAACCAGAAGTATGCCGACTATCAGAAGAACGTAAACACCTATAGCGACACTATCCGCCAGATGAAGGAGGCTGAGTTGCAGCAGCTCTCACAGCGTTTGACAGATTTCCAGCAGATCGCTCAGCAGGATATCCAGAAGAAGGAGGCAGAGTTGATGGCACCAGTATATGAGAAGGCTGACGAGGCTGTTAAGAAGGTTGCATCAGCAGCAGGCTACGTTGTTGTATTCAGCACTGCAGGCGACCAGCCATCATCGGCAGGCTTGGCATATTTCGACCCAGCAGCCCTCACCGACATCACAGCAGATGTTAAGAAGGAGCTCGGCATCGAGTAATCAAGGATAAGATGTAACGCTTTAGAGGCGACTATAACAGCAGTTAAGGGGCAGTCCACAATGGATTGCCCCTTAATCTTTTCGGGACATCCTTCAGTGAGCAATGCCCCTAGAGGATGCACCGACGCCCGGCTGGCAACAGAACCTATGGAATTCACAAGAATAACTATGCTAAGCACAAAAGCAGCTTGGTGCTGTATTCAGTGGCAAATAAGAAATTGGATTTGCTTGCAGATGATGTAGATGTGTCAAATCCACTCTTATGGGGAGCTGACGACGACCTGTTTGCTTGCGAATTAGCGAAGTAATCGCTCGCTATAGATATGATAATAGGGATTGCTCTTTTGAAGGCAATCCCTATTATCGTATTATTACGCCTTGACAAACATACTAACTATGGGCAAGGGTAATGGCAAAACAACCTTTTAGTTGCTCTCTACCACATACATAGTACTAATTATTTACGCACAACAGGCATCTTGCCTTTACGAGAGGCCATAGCCTGTGGCTTAGCAAACTGTGCTTGCTTATTTAGGCTGTCAATAAACTCCTGAGCAGGAGATACGCCCTCTCTGCTAAGTGTTACGACATTCATAGTACCAGGGCCAAAGTTGCCCTCATAGTCCTCAGCAATGCCAAGGAATGTGTATGCAGCATCGTACTGTAGAACAGCAACTCCACTCTCGCGGTTGAGCGATACAAGATCTGATTCCCACTCATAGCCGTATGTAATCAACTCCGCGTAGATGTCTTCATCTGTGCATCCCCACTCTGTGTAGTCGCCATCGTAGAAGCCTGTGTACCAATTCATTGCATCAACATTTGGCACTACGGCATATGGCATTACGACATAGCCCTTGCAGTTGAGGAAACGCTCGGGATCGAGGTCGGCGAGAGCTGTACCGTCATAGTAGTTGCCAAACTCAAACTCTACAGCTGCAGAGCTTACAACCTTATCAAGAGTTGTGAACGCATCGCTCACTGATACATGCTCACCTACGACATCACCGCTATTAATATCTACAGCCACAGCGTAGATGATATACTCGGTTGCGGGATTTAGCTGGTTGAACATCATAGTATATGTACCCAAGTTTGCACCCATATCGGCGAGATACTCTGCACGTGAGCACCAGAAGTAATCTGCACCATAGTCAATCTCCTCGTTTGCAAATGCTATGAGTGCTGCATCCTGGCTACCATACTCCTCGACATAGTACTCGAGGTCAGATGTCGAGATGTATGACATAAAGTAGTGTGCACCAACAGAGGGTGTTGCGGTTACATATACTGTGTTGTGTGATAGCTGCTCATAGTCGATAGCAAACTCTACGGTCAAATCTGCAGGATTGCCAGAAGCCTCGGTTGTGGCAAATGGGAATGTGAAGAGCTCAGTTGTGGGTGTCTCATCATAGCCGAAGCAGACTACGATATACTCTGTTTCGGGGTAGAGGCCGCCAAATGTAGAGAGGTCGGTAACACCTGTGCGAAGAGATGCTTCCACGCCGCCATACCACCACTCAAGGTCATCGAGAAGTGTCTGCATAAACTCCTCCTCGCTGTCGTACCATGTGAGCGACTCGGCAGTCTGTATAGAGCAGATATATGTCTCGTCATTGTTCGAGGGGGTCACAATGCCATCTACATGGTCGTAGTAGAAGTTTGTGAAGTCTACGTCGAAAGTGAGTTCTGAGCTCTCTGCTGTGGGGGTCTCAAACTCGATAATAAAGGCCTTGGTGTTGGGCAAGAAATCGTCATCTACACCTATGGCATAGGCATAGTGCTTAGTGCCAGCCTTGAGGTCATCCACGGTGAGCGACTTCTCGCCTGCAAAGCAGAGGTTGGCAATCATCTGTTCAGTGGTTGCATTCATACCAAGGTAGTAGTCTCGGAGGGCTACAAGATGGTTGATATAGGCCTCAGCACCCTCACCGAAGTCGGCCAGACGCTCCTCGCTCATAATGTTTACGAAGTAGGTGGCAGTTGCTGATGAAGGCACAACATTTACAGTTGCCTTATTATAGCTTATGTCGCTAACGCTAACCTCGAATGTGGCGTCAGACTCTTCGAGAGCCGCAGTCTTAAACTCCTTGAACTCAAAATCTGAAACCACCTCGCCCGAGGCTGTAAGATGGTAAGCATAGAGGTAGTACTCGGTGTTGGGAGCAAGACCATCGGTGCTATCCTCCTTAACGCCAGTAGTGAGGATTGTTGCGAGATAGTCTTCGAGTGTTATACCCATACTCATAGCAACCTGGTCGAACCAAGCCAAGTCATCTGCGATATAGGCCTCCTCGCTCTCGAAGGTCTCGAATGTTGCCTTGTCGGTAATCATAATCACGTATGGCATCTCCTCAGCAAGGGGCGTTACGCGGAACGATACCGTAGTCTTGCCAGTCTCCAGAATCTCGAATGTAAAGCAAGGCTTCTCATCGGGGAGATTAGGCTTGTCGGTGGGCTCTGGCTGACAACCCACTGCTAACAACATTGCCACTGCTGAGAGCAATGAAGCGAATAGTTTGAAAGTCTTTATAACTGTTAATTTAAAGTTTTAGTATTTTTTTAGTAAATTTTTCCTATAACAATATGTCGATAAAACTATATTGGGTGCAATCTCGGATTTTTGGCAATACAAAGTTAAGTAAATTTATATAAAATTGTTATTAAGTTTAAACTTTTTTTGTGCTTTTGTGTTAAATTGTAGATTATCATTAATATACATAGTATATGCCATAAGCTATTATTACGAATTTTGTTAAATATAACTCTATTTGTATATGGGGCATATAGTCCAATAATGTTATATATCTAAAGATTACCATACGCGTAAATCAACGCTATGATTGTCACAATAAATTTACCCCCCCCTTGAAATTCCCAATTTTTTGGCTAAGAAATTGATAGCAGTAGAAATAAACTTCACAAGGATAGAGAGATTAAGAGTTCTCGGTTTGGAAGAGAGATTTGGTTTCGCAAGAGCGATAACTAACTTGACTCTCATTTGCTATCATAGACTCCTATTTTTGTTAGCAAGTTTGTTAGCAAGAGTAAAAAAAATATGCCCCACAGATAACTGCGAGGCATATTTTCGAGGTCTGAAGCGAACGCTATAAATTTTAATCTAATTTAATCCTATTTTATTTTAATTATTCTATATATCAGCATTTTATATGTATTTTAGAAACGATACTGCAAAATAAAGTTTGAGAAAATCTTGCGATTGTATTACAAATGTATAACAAAATTACTATCTTTGCCAAAGTAAAACCTATAAACTATGGCAACCTTTTGTTATCGTGTGCGATCAACGCAAAAAAATAAATTGGCCAAGGTGCAAATACACTTCACCGTTGGTCGAGGGAATCAGTTTTATGCCGATACGCAGTATCTGGTATTGACCGATGCGTGGGATAATAAGCGTCAGACCGTAAAGAGTCGCTATACTGCGGTAGAAGACTTCACCGAGCAGCAGGGAAGAGAACTAATGAAAAATCTCTCTGAATTGCGAAGTTTTATTCTTGGAGAGATTGCCAAAGATCCCGAGCACGCAATGACAAAGACGAAGTTGGAGAAGATTATCTATGCGTTCCACCATCCTCGCAGTGTTGTCAATGGCAAGCGTGTGCGTAGCAGAGAGTCGCTCTCGGATTATATTGCTCGATATGTAAGGGAGATGGAGAGTGGCGAGCGTCTTAATATTCACAAGTTGCGCTACGGACTCTCAACAATCAAGAACTACAAAGGTTTTATTATTCAGTTTGACGAGTTTTGCAAAGCAATGCACAAGCGATATGACTTTGGCGATATTGATTTGAAGTTTTACGATGATTTTGTTGCATATTTCACCGCAAAGGACTACTCCATAAACACGATTGGTCGCCATGTCAAGGAGCTTAAAATCATTATGCGCGCAGCTCGCGAGGAGGGTTTGCACGATAATGGCTTGATAGAGAGTCGCAAGTTTCGTGTGCTGACAGCAGAGGTGGAGAATATCTATCTTACGGAGTCGGAGATTCGTGCCATCGCCGAAGTTGATTTGGATGGAGATAAACATAAGAGTATAGCGAGGGATATTTTCCTTGTTGGTTGTTATACTGCGCAGCGTTTTAGTGATTATTCAACAATCAATGAGGGTAATATCCGCACATTGGAGAACGGACAGAGCGTGATTGACCTCAAACAACAAAAAACAGGTAATAGGGTTGTTATTCCCATTCGTGCCGAGCTGCAAGCAATTCTTGATAAATACGAAAATCGTCTGCCGAAAGCATACGAACAGAAGGTGAATAAGCATATCAAGGAGATTGCTCGCGAGGCTGGCATTGTCGATATGGTAGAGGTATCGTATGTTGAGAGTGGCGAGAAGAAGTCGCACCTGGTAGAGAAATGTGAGCTTGTTAAGACCCACACCGCACGCCGTAGCGGAGCGACAAATATGTATTTAGCAGGCATTCCCACGATTGCGATTATGAAGATTACGGGACACAAGACCGAGAAGGAGTTTATGAAGTACATCAAAATCACCGAGGAGCAAACCGCTATGGAGTTGATGAATCACCCCTATTTCGCTGGGAAGTAATAGTTATATGCGATAATTAAGATGTGTGAATAAGAATTTTTCTTAACTTTGCTAAAAATAAGGTTTTATTATGCAAGATAATGTGAAGGAGTTGACGCTATTCGATAACTACGACTTTATAGAAAAGATAGAGACTCTAATGAATGGTTATGAGTCTGCCGAGGTAGAGTTTAAGTCGGCACGTGGTGGCTTCCCTGGAAGTTTATGGGAAACCTACTCTGCTTTTGCCAATACGCAAGGTGGTGTCATCGTCTTGGGTGTCAAAGAACGAGATGGCAAGTTTACACTTGATGGGCTCACTCTGGAACAGGTGCGTAAATATAAAAAGGAGTTCTGGGACAATGTAAACAATAAGTCTCATTGCAGTGCAAACATTCTTAGTGATGAGGATGTGCAAGACGGCGAATATAATGGAAGTTATGTTTTAGTGTTTAATGTACCTCGCGCTCCTCGCAGTAGAATACCTGTATATCTACATAACAATCCCGATAACACCTATAAGCGTAATCACGAGGGAGATTATCGATGTGATGCTAGCGAAGTTAGAAGAATGTTTGCGGATGCTGATATCGAGGATAACCCACGTGATTATAAAATTTTGCCAGAGTTTACTATTGAACGAGATATTGACAAAGTGACGCTTGAGCAGTATCGTCGTATGGTGGCAACAAAACGTCCAGACCATCCATGGTTATTGCTTGACGATAAGAATCTTTTGATAAAGTTAAAAGGTTATCGTGAAGATAGGCGTGAAAACATTGAAGGCTTAACACTTGCAGGTCTATTAATGTTTGGTAAGGCGGAGAGCATCACAGACGCTTACGCTTGCCCTCAATATTTCCCTGATTATCGAGAGTATTTTAGCTCTGATCCTAATGATAGATGGACCGATCGCATCTGCCCCGATGGTACTTGGGAAGCTAATCTATTCCAATTCTATTATAGGGTTTATCCAAAGTTAGCGGCCATATTACCAAAGCCATTTGCTCTGAAAGATGGTGTTAGAGAGGATGAAACTCCAACTCATATTGCGTTGCGTGAGGCATTCATCAATGCTTTAGTACATTGTGATTACTCTGTGGATTCTAATATAACTATTGAGTTGCATAAGGATTGCTATATTTTCTCTAATCCTGGATCGCTATTGTTACCTATATCGAAATACTATCAAGGAGGTAATAGTGTGTGTCGCAACAAGGCCTTGCAGACAATGTTTATGTTATTGGGTTCAGCTGAGAAGGCTGGTAGTGGAGCCGATAAGATTATACAAGGTTGGAAAACGGCAAATTATCGCAACCCGCGCATTGAGGAGACTACGCAGCCTGATAAGGTTGTGCTTGTATTGCCACTTGTAAGTTTATTATCAGAAGAGGTTACAATATATCTTAAGTCATTGTTTGGAAAGGATATAACCTCTATTGATCATGATAAACTGATGACTTTGGCAACTTGTTGTAGCGAAGGTGAAATCACTAATTACCGTCTGCAACTCATTCTAAATAAGCATAGTGCTGATATTACAAAGTTGCTTAAGGAATTATGCGATAGTAAGTATCTTATATCCTTTGGTATTGGCAGAGGAACACGATATAAGATTAATGTAAAATATTCTAAGGTTGCTAGTAAGGTTGCTAGTAAGGTTGCTAGTAAGGTTGCTAGTAAGGTTGCTAGCAAAGAGTCTAAAAAGAGTATGCGTTTAAGTAAAGATGCTCTATATAAAGAGATCTTAGGCGTATGTGCTGAATATACTTCATTGGAGGATATTGCAGCAACTATGGATAAGACTATGAGTTATCTTAAAAATAAGATTATACCAAGAATGGTGGAACAGGGTTTGTTAGAGAGAAAATATCCAGATAACCCCAAACACCCTCACCAGCAGTATAGGGCTATGCAAAAAGATTAGGTTTTATGAAGAAAGTATTTGATAATATTTCATATTGGGTTTTGCGACTATGGTATACTATAGTGATAGTTGCATCCACAATATATGTATTCAAGAACTTTGATACCATTAGGGATTTCACTTTCTTTTGTGACTTTGATGGTGATAATTTGATATTTGTATTGTGGTTAATATTGTTAGTTTTCCCATTATTCGATAGCTTTGAGGGCTTTGGGATTAGTCTCAAAAGAAGAAAACAAGAAGAGGCCGAAAAACTCAATCAGGAGGTAGTTCAGAAGGCAAAAGATGCATCAAGTCCATCTGAAGTAATGGATATTGAACAGTTAAAGGCTTATCTAAAAAAGATGGAGGGCAAGTCAGATGAATAATAATTACAAATATACAATATTAAAAACTGTCATTGACAGAGGAATGCAATTGATGCAAAATGATGTATCAGAAGATATGTTTCAGATTTGGCTAAAGTATTCTCAGTCGGTTATAGAACAGATTGCAAATGGCACAACATTCCACATTGGTTATTTACAAGTGATACTGAGTACAATGGCCTCAACTATTTTACCGTACCAAAAGCTAAGTATGTGTTTGAAGTATTTGATTAGCATATTACCTTTAATCAAATAGTGATAATGTATCAAAGTTTGCAAAATGTGCAAAGTAACATAACTCTTATTTGAAATTTATGCCCCGCAGACGAAAAAAAGAGATTAAAGCTTCGGAGTTGGAGTGCTATGAAACACTTGTTGTAGAGTTGAGCAAGCGAACAGAGTTTGCCAACTTTGATATGGCAAGTTTGCGGGTGTGGGCATACGAGAGTTATGAGCAGGAGTTGAAGGGAGTTGAGAAATCTTTGCGTAGGCTTGACCATTGGTTGGCGGCGCATCGCAACGAACTATTTATAACCAATATGCAGGGTGAACGACTACTTTGCAAACAAGACTTAGCGAAGGCCTTAAGCATTACACGACCAACGCTCGACAGATGGTTAAGTAGTAAGTGGTTGAAAGATTGCCGAGACTACTCCCGTGAGGGCGACAACATCTATTACTACTCAGCAGATGCAATAAAATCAGCGTTGGAGGAGTATTTATTAAAAAAGGATAATTAAAATTTAATCAGCATTATACAGTGAGGGCAGCGAGTCGTTGCCCTTTTTTCTTTGAAAATTTTCTTATACCTTTACACACCCATGCCAACTATGCCACGAGGCGCCATACGATGACACATTGTGGACACATCAAGTCTAACCTAAAATTGTTGGCATAGATAGGCACAAATGTGTCATCAAATGTCATAGCCAAGTAACGAAATAACCAGTTTTAGCAGCCGAAAATAATGCTGTTCCTTTGCAGCGTAACCAAAATGTAAAACGCAATGGCAAAGGAAATTTATCTCAACGGCTTGACCGCCGACCAGCTCTCGGAAATAATACGAGAGTCCCTGCGCGACGAGTTGCAGCAGCTGCGACCTCTGCGCCAAAAATCAGATGCAAAATACCTCACTCGTCAGGAGACAGCACGGCGACTGCACATATCGCTCGTGACGCTCACCGATTGGGTTAATCGTGGCAAAATCTGCGCTCACAAAATCGGTGGGCGCGTGCTCTTCCGTGAGAGCGATGTCGAGTCGGCCCTCAATCAAATTATCCCTATTAAAAGATAATCAGTGAAAGAGAAATATATTCTTCTTTCACAGTAATACTATGCAGCTATGAGAACAATTCAAGACATTAAACTTATCCCGATACGCGATTATTTGGCACAGCGAGGCATCGTGCCCAAGCAGGAGAATACTCGTTATGGATTCTATCTTTCACCGCTTCGTGATGAACAGGATGCGAGTTTCAAAGTGGACTATGTGCAGAATCTATGGTACGACTTCGGCGTGGGGCGTGGTGGCTCAATTATCGACCTTGTAATAGAGATAGAGAATTGCAACTTTCAGCAGGCGGTGGAGAGATTGCGAAACGACAATATTTCAACTGCAACCTTTGTTACTTCGCCAACTTTGCGCACTTTGGCGAGCGGATTAAAAGTGTCGGAGGACTACCCTTTGCGTCACCCAGCGCTCATAAACTATCTCGACAGCCGCGCCATTGACGCCTCTATTGCTAAGAAATTTTGTCGAGAGGTACATTACTCGGTTGGTGAGCGCAACTACTTCGCTATCGGCTTTCGCAACGACTATGGCGGTTGGGAACTGCGCTCTGAAAGATTCAAAGGGTGTAGCACACCGAAGCATATCACTACCATCGACAATGGTAGCGATAAGGCACTTGCCTTTGAGGGATTTATGGACCTTCTTTCGTATCTAACCATTAAGCGAAACGATTCGCCAACTTGCAATATCGCAGTATTAAACTCGGTTGCCAATATCCAAAAAGCAGTGCCGTTCTTGGCTCGTCATCGTAGTATCTACACCTTCCTGGATAACGATAATGCAGGACGAAAAGCACTCTCCGAGATAGAGCGATTATGCCCCCAAAGCAAAGTTATAGACCAATCGGATTTTTATCGTAGGCATAAGGATTTGAATGATTATCTGCGCTCACAACAACCTCGAAAACGGGTTGTAGCGAAACAGAAACGAGGATTTAAGATATAGGGGAGCAAGTTTGTGTTTCTGTCGGACAGAAACTATGAAATCCCGATGGTCTAACCTAAATAATAACCTAAAACTGTAACCACTATGAGAACAATCAAGAATCGCAATAATGAAGGTCGCCCACCTATGGCGGCAACCGAAAAGCGCAAGTATAAAATTACCGTACGCTTCGCAACCAAAGAGTACTTTTTGTTAAAGGAGAAGGCTCGTCGAGCAGGTGTTACTTTGAGCGAGTATCTGCGCCGAGCGTCAGCCTCCTCGGTGGTGCGAGAGCGATTGCGCCCACAGCACCTCCAGCATATCCTTAAACTGACGGGTATGGCAAATAACCTTAATCAAATTTCTCGCAAGGCTAATGCCACAGGCTATGTTGGCATAAGAACAGAGTACCGCAATTTAGCAAGCGAAATTGATGACCTGATAAGCCGCATAAAAGATGATAGGTAAGATAGTACAAGGTGCAGATTTTCGTGGTGTGGTAAATTATGTATTGCAGAAACCAGATGCCGAGCCGCTCGGTGGTAGAGGACTGAGAAACGATCGCATTGACCATATAGTTGATAGTTTTCGTATGCAAGCCTCGCTTAATCCTATTGCCAAGCCCGTAGCCCATATTTCGCTTGATTTCTCGGTACAAGACAAGGAGCGACTTACGAATAGGATGATGATGCAGATTGCCGATGAGTATCTTCGCCGTATGGGCTACGGAGATACACAAGTGCTGATAGTTCGTCATAATGATAGAGAGCATCCGCATCTGCACCTTGTCCTCAATCGAATTGACGGGAATGGTAAGCGTATCTCCGACAAGAATGAGCGAGTGCGGAATGCAAAAGTGTGTAGGGAGCTATCAGATAAATATGGTCTTTATATAGCTCCGAATAAGGAGAATGTTAAACGCCATAGACTGCGCGAGCCTGATAAAACGAAGTATGAGATTTATGATGCTATCCGTAACGCTCTGCCGAGATGTTGCAACTGGAATGATTTAACATCTGTGTTACGAAAACAAGGCATTAATACCGAGTTTAAGCATAAAGGCTTTACCTCGACTATTGAGGGCGTTAAGTTCTCAAAGAACGATTATACTTTCAGAGGCTCTAAGGTCGATAAGGCATTTAGCTACTCTAAGCTCAACCGCCATTTTGTCCAAACTCAGCAGCGAATATCGCAACAACCAACACCTGGCAAGAGGATGAAGATGGCGACAGAAAACTATCGCTCTGCATTTTCGGGCTTATTTGGAGATAATAATCCAAATGTATCGGAGGGTGCTAATATGGGAGCATATGGGGCTATCCTGTTTCCGCCTATGGATTCGCCCATAAAGTTGTCGGCAGCGCAACTGCAACGCCAAGCAGGCGAGTCACCCGAGGAGCACCTTGCCCGAGTAACAGCACTACTCAATCAGGTCGCCGAGGCTATGGCTGTCGCCACCGAGGAGCGCAAACGAAAACAAAGAAATGTGAAACCGAAGAAATCAACACTGAAACTATAATGCGATAAGTAAAAATAAGATAAGAATATAGTAGCGAAAATTCCAAACAACCACAATGCTGATCATATCAAGCCGATGCGAAGTGATACCAACAAACTATCATTAGTTGGGCGAGCTCGTCTCAAAGCCTAAGAGTCGGAGATGTTCGACAGGAAGGCAAAAGGTTTTAAGGCTGAGTAAATTTATGGGAGTGACTAAAAAGTTGGGATTTTAGCTTCTGAGGATGATTTATTCGTATCCCCCTATCTGAGAACGATTTCAAATATCCAATTCTCCAGAAGATAAAATGACTTTTTAGTCACTCCCATAAATTTACTTAGTTTATTTGTCTAATGTGACATATTGCGCATAGCCTTTGTTTCTTTTTGAAATCAACTCGCGTATTATAAAGATGGTTTGCAACTCTCGCTTTAATTATGTGAATAGCGACAGGATTATCTTTATATGTCTCCATTAGAGCCTCAACTTCTGCAGGATTCATTGAACCGTAGTATGTATTAATCGTAAAAGTAATAATACGTGCAGCTGGGCTATCAATATCACTTGCAACACTATTGTAAATTTCTTTTAAACTAGAAGTGCCTACGGCAGATGTCAAATTAGAGAATATACTTAAACATACTTTATAACCCAAAAAATATAAATAGTCTGCGATCTTCTTTTGAATTAACTGACGGTCGGTCTGATTATTTATCTTTTTACTAAAAACATCAAGTATCTCATCTTTTGCATCAATTAGTATATTAGAGAAAAAGTTTATCATTCTAAAACAAGCCAAGTATGACGATTTTATGAGCTCGGCTAATTTGTCTTTCTCAAACACTCCTTGCTGATTTTTAATAATCTGTCCTAATATTCGTACTACTTTAAGGGTTTGGCTGATATTAACGACATTGGGGTCCTTGAAATCATCGCTCGTAATCATCTTTGAAGATTTACGAGATGAATCTTGTTCGTCAATAGCTTTTAGTCTCTTCTTTCTATATTCATCAGGATCGTTGTTTTTTAAAACTATATCATCCTTAATTTCCGAAATGAATGATGTTAGGAATGCGAAGAACGGATCTTTTGTATCTAAGGTAACAGGTTCTAAAGCCTCAAAAGGGAGCATGCTGGCTAAAAGAAGTTCCTCTATCAATCGATTATTGGCTGGAGCTTTATGAGCAACGAATATCAAAATATTTGCACTTTCTTCTATGTGAAGATTGTTACATAGTTTCTCAACTTCTTTGTACCCCTCCTCGTTATGTAGTAGTGCTGATATCTTTTGAGCTGTTAAATAGTATGATAAATACTTATATGTAAAAAATATCATTTCATCTTCTTCTTTTATGAGCTGGCTATTTAATAAAATTGTTAAAATCCTCTCTAAAGTATATGAAAATGCGTATTTGCTTTTATGTAGATTATAGAATTGATTAAATTGATCCTTGTGGATTCCTATGGTTTGTTGAGCGTAGAGTGTATATGCAAATTCTGTGACAAAATTCATAATACCACCTATTTCTGCAGAGGTAACTCCAATTCGCATTAAACTCAAAACAATGAGTGATTCATAGCAATATGCATATGAAGTTTCGTTTAGATTATATGATTTTATGCTAGTATTTAAACTCTGTAATAAACTTAATATAAATATTGGATATGAGGGAACGAATTGCTCTCCCAATAAGTTTGTAATAGTATCAAATGTGCTTTTTATCGAGGCTTCAACATTTTCTATTTGTACGATATTCTTATCAACCCCCAATTTAATCCATTTTTCAATGAGGCTATTTCTTTTATAATAGCCAAATGGTTTAATATTATATGATTTAAAATCATCATACAACTTGGCATTTTCTGTAATTATGTGTAATTCATTTACTTCGGGTGTGGTTATTATGATTCTAGAAAATTCTTTCTTTAAATCTTCAATTAACTGTTTTTTAGCTGTTGCATTAAGTGAACTTTTATCTATATCATCAATTAATATTATTCTTTTAGATATATCTTTGCTGATATAGTCAAATTCGCTAAAAGGTGGACGATATTGTTGTTTTATACAATTCTTGATAATATCTTTTATTGGCTGACGCTTAATGTTTTTACCTTTGATGTATATAGGGAAACAACCTTTTCTATCATATAAATAATAATAGTATGCATACAACAATGATGTTCTGCCCGATTGAGCATCTCCCTCAATAAGCAAATGTCCATCCGTAGATTCAAGGACATCCAAAGCATCTTTGTATTTCTTCGTAATAATATCATTGGTATCACCCATCGGTTCAAGATCAGGATATATATAGATATCTGGAAGTGTTATTTTATCAACTATGGGGTGTTTAATCGGGATGACGATGTTAGTTAAGCAAGAATAAAAATCATCATTTATATTTGCATCTGTTCTATTGTGGGCAATGGTAAAATCAGAAGTACTTATTTGCTGATATTGCTCATCGTTTTTAGATAAATAGTATGAATGTGTGCTGCCAGTCATACTATTAGAATCTATCTTAATAAATGAAAAACTTGATTCACCTGATTTTACTTTAAGTGCAGCACCTTCTATATAAACAAATTCATCATTGCTTTTTAAAGACAATACTTTGCGTGTTGCAGTAGAATGTTCATGCCCACATAAAACAATATTTGAAGATTGGAGTAGATGATCTTCAAATAATTTTTTATTATTTCCATCAGTATGAGGACTCAACCAACTGGTTGGATGATGGAATAAAGATACAACAATATCTGTTGATCTTTTTGCGGTATGTAGATAACAAGAGGTAGGAATTATTTTATTACAATCTCGCTCATTGATTATAGACATCCAACTACTATTATAGCAATGAAAATATATGTTTGAATCTAAAGTCAATTGGTCCTCAAATTTATATGCAATCTTTGTAGTTGGAGTACTTTGTGTTAGAGATTGGTAAAATGACCAGAATTGATCTTGTACTTTTATACATTCATTAACAATAGCTTCATTAATATCATCCTTGCTGCATGTTGTAAGTAATGCATCTCTAATATCATTAGGAGTGTTTAATACGCAATCGTGATTACCTGGCACAATGACAAATTTAATAGTATTAATTTTGTGGTGGGTATTAATATCATCTCTCAAAGATAATAGGAACTTTCTTGCCACATCATATTCACTCTCTACACCCGTATTAGCAATATCTCCTGTAATAACTATGTATAGTTTTGATATATCATTTAACTCAAAATGACAGGCCAATCTAATCTTCTCAATATAATTCTCAATAAAATGATCTTCATTAGCAATATGTATATCCGATAGATGTAATAGTCCAATCTTCATATATTTGAATATTAAGAGTTAATAACTACACAAAGTTAATAAAAATGTATCATAACTGATTATTGATAAGCCAAATTATTATATACAACTTAAAAAGATTTTGTGTTACAATAATAGTATATGTAAAAAAGTCACTATCTTTGAGCAACGAAACGAACTAAAACTGATAAACAAGACAAAAAGCACAAGAAGAATAGTATAACATACATATATAAAATAAGTTAGTATTAACTTTGGTTCTCGCTTACTGAAACCTAGGAAATTTCAAATTTAGCGAAGGGAATAAAAGTTGGTGCTCACGCTGTATGGCGTGGGCTT